>ERZ1066130.34-NODE-34-length-89118-cov-12.542560_pt1 | contig 89118 bp, 82 predicted proteins | sample MGYA00382777_ERZ1066130 | MGnify/ENA primary metagenome ERZ1066130 (study PRJEB33369, sample SAMEA5778360) | biofilm metagenome | biome: Industrial cooling water; feature: Water cooling tower basin; material: Biofilm | place: United Arab Emirates | collected...
CTCTATCGAAGTACCGCAGGTCCGCTATCAATTACATTCATTCAAAGAACGTTTGCTTTTAAGATTTTTCAACTTTTGATTGATCTTTTTAAGCACTGTGGTTAGAGACTTTCAAATCTTTCACCTAAACATCTTCACAGAGCCTCAAATCACGCTAGTTTTGAAGGCTTCCCCGAAATGGGAGTGCAAAGGTAACTGATGATTTTACATCTGCAAATGATAACTCAAAGAAAATCGCTGAAATCAGGCCAAATACCACATATGACTGCAAATCAGTCCATTAACAAGGACAAATTTTAGATGTTTTTTGGCTTTTTGTACAAAGGAACAGTGCTACAGGGCTCGCCAAACATCAAACTTGAAACATAAGGTGTTAACCTGGAAGCGACTTCTACATAAACCGACTCCGGAACAGCCACTTTGCTGCATCCTTTTACTACTACTTTCGCATCTTGAAATGATGGCCAATCTACTTTTTGCAATGCGTGTAAAAAAAGCTGCGTTTCCAGTTGGTCCTTGTTTCCAAAGACAACCTTTCCAGCCAAGGGTTGAAGTGAAATAGCTATCAGCATGTAAGCCCAGGTCGGAACTATGGCATCAGCTGTGCATATGATTGCTACAAACTTTCCCTGGTATTGAGACCAATCATGATCCTTGATGAATTGTCGAAAATCCTTTTCTTTCAAAATCAACTCCTGGAACAAAAGCGGTTTCATATCAAAGAGAACACGATCGCCTGGTGTATAGTAGTCCTCCAGATCAAATGTAAGTAGTGCGCTGGACGCTACCCGATTGATCACCTTATCATCTCCTGACCCGCTCTCCTGCTTTACAGTTGTCTTATTTTCTTCTCTCATACGTTAACCCACAACAGTCATTTTATCACTTTAGTTTTGATCAGGAATTCTTTTAGATAGAGTGGTTCGAAAGAAGTCAGGTTTTCAAACTGACCCCTCCGAAATTTTCCCTGAGCTATTGTACCCATGGCGGCAGCTTCCGGATGTATGTGAGGATAAAAGATTGCCTGAGGGTGATGAATGATGCTCATGCACTTGGCAGCGCCACTTCCCACAAACACCACTTTCCCCCTTTCCAGCCAGGGGATAAAAGCCTCGTAAGTTACTTCAATTGCCTGGGTTGGCTGCTGAATAGCGAGGTGTTGGTCTGTTATCAGGCAATAGACTTCCATTCTGCGGGCGTCTATCAGCGAGCAATAGAAACCGGCATTTTCATCCTGTTGGCTTGCCTGGTACGCCAGTAGTTCCAAGGTATTTACACTGATAAGAGGGATTTGCAGGGCAAATGCCATTCCCTTAGCGGTGGCTACCCCTATGCGCAGGCCTGTATAAGATCCCGGGCCAGCGGACACGGCTATCGCTTTCACATGGGATGTAGCCGTACGAGTTGACTTTAGCAATTCGTCAATCATGACGGCTAAACGAGATGCCGCATGCTTAGGGTTTTCCTCGCGCACCGTTGCCAGCAATCGTTCACCATCATGAAGAGCGACTGAACAAATGGAGGTGGCCGTTTCTATACTTATAATCAGAAGACAAAAAGTTAGTATTATTAAAATTATCTGGCTGGGGCCAACAACTTCTGATAGGCTGGTGGATCTGACAATAGCCGGATGGCTTCCTTCAACTCAACATCCATCGCGATTGTACTCTCCCGCTCACCTGCCCATAAAAAATAGTGAAATCCAATCTGCTGCGCGAGCAAGTATTTAATCTCCTCCTGATAGCGAATCAGATCAGCAGAAAGGCTTGGCTGAACTTTGGTTTTGAGTTGATTAAGCGGAGCCTTCCATTCTTCATAGTACTGCTCGGTTTGGGCGGCCACTATCAATTCCTCTGTTTGTTTTTCAAGGTTAGTTCGATATGTAAAGGGTTTGTTTTTCATCCAGTTCGTAAAAACCACATAGTTTGCCTCTGATATCGAAAAACTTTTCATGGAAACAGGAGCCGGATGTTCGTTGCAAAACATAGTGGCAAAATCAAAGATAAAACCGGAAGCTGCCAATTCGGAAGCAAATGAACTGAAGGTTTTTTCCTGAATGGGAACATCCGGCAGCAATCCGCCTCCGTCAAAAACTTTTCTGCCGCTGGATGTTTTGAATTCGCGTTTTAAGGAATCAGCGATTTTATTCACTTTACCATCCGGCTGTCGATGGCTGTAATCCAACTCTTGAATGCAACGACCACTGGGAATGTAGTACTTGGCAGTGGTTACTTTCAATTGGGCTCCGTAACTTAGTTGCCGGGTGGTTTGAACAAGGCCCTTACCAAAGGTTCTTTGCCCGAGCAGTACCGCCCGGTCATAATCCTGAAGGGCTCCTGCTACAATTTCAGAGGCCGATGCGCTGGTAGGACCGGTGATGACCACAACTGGTATGTTCACATCCACCGGATCATTTAATGTTGTGTACGATTTATTCCAATCCTGTGCGCGGCCTTTCATTGATACGACATGTTGCCCTTTGGGTATAAATACATTGACAATGTTCACCGCTTCGTAGAGAGAACCTCCCGGATTATTCCTAAGATCCAGCACAATTTTTTTTGCTCCTTCCGTTTTTAGCTTCCGAACGGCTTCTTCTACTTCTCTGCCTGCGCCTGGGGTAAACTCTGTTAACTGGATATAGCCAACATCCGAACCCAATACGCCTGAATAGCTGATGTTATTGATTTTAATCTGTTCGCGTTTGAGTTTAAAGGTCAGGTTCTCTTTTTGCCCCCAGCGCTTCATCACCAATGTCACTTCTGTTTGTTTTTTCCCTTTCAGCAACGTACTGACTTCTGATGTTGATTTCCCCTGAACGTTTTTGCCATCTACCGAAATAAATTCATCTCCTACTTTTAAGCCTCCCAGATAAGCAGGGAAACCCGGATAGGGGTGTGTAACTACCGTCTTCTTATTGACGTGTCCGATCAATGACCCAATCCCCGCATATTGTCCGGTGGTTAGTATGCTGAATGATTCTCTCCGGTCTTCCGGAATGTAATCGGTGTAGGGATCCAGATTTTGCAACATGCCATCGATGCCTGTATCCACCAGCTTTTTAGGATCTATTTCATCCACATAAAGTGCATTCACTTCTTTGAACAAGGTGGCGAAAATGTCCAGACTTTTGGCTACCTCGAAATACTTATCCGATGGTACGGCAAAAGCCAACACCAGTATTAGCAAGCCTGCTCCAGCTATCGTTTTAATTTTCTTTCGCATGTAGCTCCATGAGTTTTTGAAGCACTGCCATCACTTTGACATGAATCTGAGCGGAGGGCAGTATTTCACGACTTGTGTAAATATAGGCAATGAGTAGCTTTGGTGACAGGCTGGCAATCGTAAGTTTGTTTAGCCGATAGCCCTCGCGAATCCTTCGTTTTATCTTGTTGCGGTCGACTGCGTGTTTAAACGACCGTTTCGATACAGAAAAAAGAGCCTGGTGTTGAGTTGTATTTTCTGGTGAACTCAGGAAAAGTATCTTAAAAGGTGATAGATAAAAAGAGGAACCCTTATCAAAGAGTTCCTGTATGCTTTTTTGACTTTTCAGTCGTTCGTCTCGGTGGAATGTAAATGAACCCATGGGTTTGCCTGATTTATCTTCCATCAGGGATTCCCCAAATGGATTTAGCGCTTCTTGAACGTGGTTTCGTCAGAAACGGTCAGCTTTTTTCTGCCTTTTCTTCTCCGCGCAGCCAAGACCCTGCGACCATTGGCGGTGGCCATGCGTTCACGGAAACCATGTTTGTTTTTGCGTTTCTTACGGGAAGGTTGGAACGTGCGTTTCATATCAGTGCTTTGTCTTGCTTCTACTTAAAAGGGGTGCAAAAATGCCTATCATTTTTGGATTTTACAACTTTCTCTCAGCTTTTCAGCCCCCGAATAGAAAGTATCTATTGGGTAGATAAACAAAAAATACAATACAACTATTTGACTTTTAGGATTTTATATCTTCCAATATCTTTTGCAGGCGGGCTGCATCCAGGCGCGGTCCCCACTGTGTCACTACTTTTGCCGAAGCCAGTGAGGCCAGTTTTCCAGCCTCTGCGTAACTATGACCATGGGTGATCCCAAACATAAAGGCACCGGAGAACATATCACCCCCTCCATTTGTATCTACTGCCAACACACGGTACGGTTCTATCCTGATAAATGTATCCCCATCGTAAATCATAGCTCCGTTGGCCCCCAAAGTGATCACAAACTTTTTGGCTACTTGTTTAAGCTTCTCTCGGGCTTCCTCTACGCTGTTGGTTCCTGTGTAGATCATCGCCTCTTCTTCATTACAAAAAAGCAGGTCGACACTTGCCCCCACGACTTCTTCCATTTGTTTGGAAAAGTACTTAACCATGCTCGGATCGGAGAACGTGAGAGCTACTCGTACATCGTTTCGTTCTGCTATTTTCCTGGCTTCCAACATGGCTGCATGACCTTTGGGGCTGGCCACCAGATAGCCTTCCAAATACACGTAAGCTGATTGTTTAATCGTTTCTTCCTGTAAATGCTCAGGCGAAAGAAATGAACTCACTCCCAGAAAGGTATTCATGGTTCGTTCCGCATCCGGAGAAGTCATCACCAGGCACCTTCCGGAATGGCCAGGAGCACATTGTTCATAGGTCAAATGGGTATCTACCCCATTGGCTTGCAGATCTTTTAGAAAGAATTTACCTAACTCATCCTGCGCCACCAGAAATGAATAGAATGCTTTGCCCCCCAACTGGCTGATGGCCGTCATGGTATTCCCGGCCGAACCGCCACCGGAGAGTTTGCTTTTTTTCATGTCGATGACCTTCATGAGTTCTTGCTGGCGTTTTTCATCCACCAGCGTCATCACACCCTTTTCGATATTATTTTTTTCAAAAAAATCGTACTCTACTTCCGTGACGATGTCTACAATGGCATTGCCAATACCGTAAACATCATATTTATGCGTCTTTGCGCTCATAAGCCACTCTATCTTTTTTTTGGAGGTGCAATAATAGTCGAATTAGTTAAGTAAACATATCTGACCAATCGCCCACCAATCATTTAGATTGTATCTTCAACGTCTGCTTGTATTTAGCTGCCCGGTCAGGATAGTCAGTAATCAGTCCATCCACACCCATCCCTTTTAAAGCGAGCATGTCTTTAACATCGTTAACGGTCCAGGGAATGACACGGATTTTTTTCTTTCGAAGGTACTTTACCTGATCGCGGCTGAGCGATTTGTAATACGGACTGTAGATGGATGGCTGAAATCCCAACGCTGCCAGATTTTCATCAATGGTCTTCTTGTTTTCCACCAAAGCTGCCAGCCGGACATCCGGGTAATTCTTATGCCAGTACCGCAAAACACGAAAATCAAACGACTGAATAACCACCCGCTCCCAGGGTAAATATTGATCCACCAGTTGATAAACACGATCTGAAAACTCTTCCGGCAGCGGATGAAATTTTCCATCGCCTTCCGGCATACTCTTGATTTCCATATTATAGTCTACTTCGTAACCAGAATAACTCTTGATATGGTCCTCTACGGCTTTGATCACTTCTGCCAGTAACGGCTTGCAGACATTCATTTTTTCCTGCTCGGGAAAGCGGACGTTGCCTTTAGAGCCACAATCATATTGCTTGATCCGGGCATATTCCATCTGATACAGGTTGTGTTTTGTCTCTTCTTTCGGATCAATTTCTGTTCCTTCCGGGGTTAAGCAAATCGCGGCTGACATCCACGGTTCGTGACTCACCACCACCTGACCATCTTTGGTTATGGCCAGATCCAATTCCACCGTGGTTACTCCGGAGTCCAGTGCCATCAGGAACGCAGGTATGGTATTCTCCGGTCTGAGTCCTCTCGCTCCGCGATGGCCCTGAATATCAAACCTGGGAATGTACGGTTGTGCATGACTCATGCTAAAAGGTATCAGGAGAAGAAAGATAAAACGCATGAGCAAAGATAACCAAATGGCAGTGCCCCGGAGAATCAAAAAAAGCCACAACGCTTGTTGTGGCCCCGGATCATCATAACAACCTACGAGAGTATATTACGACCGAATAATCATACGGGTTCCTCTGCGGCCTCCTCCCATGGGGTTGAGCTGCTTGTTCAATGCGTAGGTAAAACTTATCATAAAATATCTGCCCAGGTTGTTCATCCGCTCCTGTTGCAGAAAGTTAGTAGTAGCCGTCTGCGTGACGCTGATGTTTCTATCCAGCAGATTATTGACAGCCACTTTCAATTCCCCAGCATTGTTTTTAAGTAAAAAGCGCGACACAGACAAATTTAACAGCGGAATGGTTTGATTGAAATCGGTTGTTCGGCTATCATAGATCAAGTATTCAAAATCAGGACTGAAGGAATATTTTTTTAGAAAATTAATATTCAATTCTGCCCGGTAGGATTGATTCAAAAATTCCTGATCCTGTCCCGCAAAATCATATTTGGTTTGTTGCTGACTAAGATTCGTGGACAAATCCAGGATGATTACTTCCTTATAGGTATAATTATATCGCAGGCTTCCGCCCAGCGTTTGTTGATTTATTTCATTCTCCTGATTGTTTAACAGATTCACGCTGCGATCCAACCGCGCGGTGGGTCCGATATTAAACCGGCTGTTCAGTTTTTTCCATCGAAATCCAAAATTGACATTCGCATTTAACACAAAACTATAGTCAGTATTGACAGGTTGAGAGGTACGCACCAGCGTGGAAGGATCTACCGTCTGAGCGGTGGTGAGGGCATTTTGCATATACACCGCTGTGAGTAAGCTAAAAAAGTTTACAAATTTGGCCTGATCAAAAGCAGTGTAGTTGAGTGTAGCCGTGTGCATGTACGCAGGTTTCAACTCAGGGTTTCCTAACGAAATGTTGAGTGGATCGGTGTTGTTAATGATGGGCTGCAATTGCTGGATAGAAGGTTCCAGGAGTGATGTTTCGTAGTCAAGCCGAAGGTGCCTGGCCGAGCTGAAATCATAATTGAAGCGCGCTGATGGTAACAGATTTTCAAATGTCCGGTCAATCTTGATGTCTTGGATCCGTAGCTCGCCTTTCAAAGTAGTCAATTGATAGCTGGCCCCGATGGCAAGGTTATACTTTTGCTGGTTCAGGCGGAAATTAAGACCCGGACGTTGATACAGATAGTTGCTGGTGTATTGATTGGATAACGTATTGTTCAATACCTGTGATCCATTGACATCGTCATATACGAATTGATCCACCTCGTTGATGTTTGTCCGGATGGCATAGTTGGCTTCCAGGTATTTGCGCCCTCCCAGCGGTTCGGTGTACGACAGCGTGGCGGAATAGGTTTGGTTATGGGAATCGCGTGTATTTTGCTGAAGTAAATTCTCTTCCTGAACTGGTCCGGTGAAAAATTCATTTTCAGAGTTCAAGGTGCCTTCCGTTTGAGTGTTACTCAGGATCATGCCCAGATTGGTAGAAAATGTTCTTCCTTTCTTGGCAAACCGATGGCGATACAACAGGCTTGTATTCAGGTTTTGCGAGGTTCCTTCTGAAAAGGTACTTCGAACGCTTTCATTTTGCAATTGATCATTCCCATCGAATGACTGACTTTCACTCAAAAAACGATTTTCTGTTTCGGAATAGGTTGCCGAAGTATTCCATTTAAGGGAATTGGCCGAGTCAATCTTATGTTCCAGAATTAAATTACCCCGATGACTATCCGTCAGACTTTTCTGCCGGCTGTTTTGCATGAACGTATAATCGTTTCCGTTCGGCAAATAATTGATCCGATTGAGATTTTTGGTGACATCCTGATCTAACCGATTATAGAAATAGCTGGATGTTAACGTTGTTTTCTTTGTCAAATCTTTATTAAAGTTAACGCCACCGGCATAGTTGGTGACAATACCATTTTGTCTTCCCCCGGTATTTAACGGAATGCCTCCATCGCTATCTCCCCCGAAGCGCAGACTCATTGATCCACCTCCTCCGGCTCTGCCGCCTGCCAATTGTGAAGCGGCTCCTGAAAAGTTAAAGTAGTCTTCAAATGAAAATCCCTGCTCATTAATGTTATTAGCCATCCCCAATACCGACAGTTGTTCAGCCTTTCGAAAACGGTTCAGGCTGAGTCTTCCCTGAAATCGATCTTCGGTACCAACACCTCCCATCAAGGTACCAAAAGCCCCTTTTCGCTTCTCTTCTTTCAATTCAAGGTTGATCGTTTTATCCCGTTGACCATCGTCTATCCCTGAAAAGATTGCCTGATCCGATTTTTGATCAAATACCTGAACTTTATTGACCGCATCCGCTGGCAAATTGCGGGTGGCTAACTTTGGATCCCGACCAAAAAATTCCTTTCCATCCACCATTACTTTTCGAACCTGTTCTCCCTGGGCACGCACCGTTCCGTCTGTCTCCACTTCGATCCCCGGCATCTTCTTTAGCAGATCCTCCACGTTTGCATTGGCTTTGGTTTTGAAGGCGGCTGCGTTGTATTCTATGGTATCCCGCTTGACGGTTACGGGTGAAACCTCTCCCTGGATAACCACATCGGAAAGAAGTGTGGTCATGGTTAGCATTTTAAACTCTCCTGCATTGATTTCGCCAGGTTCAGTCGGCAGCGTTATTATTCTGGAAACGGGCACTAATCCGGTAAAAGTTACTTTAACAAAGTAATTCCCCTTTGAAACATTTTTTAATTCGAACAATCCCTGTGGGCCTGATACCTGAAAGCCTACGAGGGAAGAGTCGCTACGCTCCAGAAGCATAACGGTAGCGGATGGAAGCGGTCTGGAGGCAGAGTCCAACACTGTTCCTTTCACCACATATTTCTGAGACCAGGTGGTGGTTGAAATTCCAACTAAAAAGAGACAAACGAGTAGGGTGTTTATGCGATCCATACATCAAAGGGGATTTAGTTAATTGGTGAGCGCTTGTTAATTGCGAATCACAAATCCACGACCTCCGTTTTGTTTTCGCAAGTCCTCCATCACTTTCGTAAATTCGGTACGAGAAATTTTCGTGCCGCTGGCAGGTTTTTTCAGATCTCCTTTCTTGGGTTCTTTGAATTTGATTTCCCGGGCCACAATTACGCGTTCTCCATTATTGACATCCACGGCCAAAACAGTTCCGGGAAGGGACAGAAAACGTTCCGGGCCCAGGTTGAGCGGAAGTTGATCGGTAAACCAGGCGGTCACTTCTCTTTTCTTGTCAGGATTGGTTTCATCGGTGTAATAGGCTTGCTTACAATCATATCCCAAAATGGTTTTGGTTTCTGTGCCAAACTTCCATCTTTCGGTTTTGAGTGTGTCTTCAATCAGGTATTGTTTACCCATAAAATCCTGTTGAGTAGTAACCTGTTGCGTAGATCTATCAAAAAAAATCTCCATGCCGGGGGCGGAAAAACGAAGACTCACGCCTCCGTTGTTGGCATTGATGTCTTGATCTTCTTCATCCTCAATCAACGGTTTGGTGATGGACTGGTCTTTGGTATAAAATACCTGAATTTTACTGGTACGATACTCCGGAATCATTGCCTTCATTTGTTCATTCCCTGCCGGAATGTTCCGATGTAAGTTTATTTTGGACTCGTAGGTAATTACCCCTTGTTCCTTTTCCGTCTGGGCCACCATAGGAGCACAAAGCGATAGCAACAGGCTGAATGAGAGTAGCAGATGTTTCATATTTGTTTGGTTTGATTTCTATGCAAACGTACGTGATCAGATGCCTGATCTTGGTTAATTGTTCTGAAAGGAATGTTAATTAAGGTTAATGGATCGCTGGTACGCTCGGGAAAAATGTAATTTTGAGGTATTGTAAATCCTTGAAAAAGAATTCTCTTATATTGACCATTGTGATCACCAGCCTGGTGCTGTTGGTGGGACTTCAAATTGTATGGTTACGCTCAAGTTACCGGAATGAGGTTTTCGCCCTTCGCAGAGAGGCCAATGGAATTTTCAGGAATACTGTTTTTCAATTGCGTGAGTTAGCCATGATCGAAGAGATCGACTCAGCACTCAACCGGGTACCATCTTCGGCTATACAATCGGTTCAGATTCTGAGCGGCAAAGTTCAAAAAGATACCGTCAGGAAAGGCGAGGGACAGCAAGCGATGCGTTTATTCTTTTCAACTACCGACAAAAAAGATTCCCTGGAAAAAATTATGACTCCCTTTCGTCAGAAAATCAAAGGCATTAAAGGTGTTGTTAATAGCAATCTTTCCATTCGGATTTACTCGGATTCTATTGATCTGCCCACTTTACAACACGAATTCGACACCCATCTTTCAGAAATCGGAATTCCCCTTGCATCTGTGGTAAAGGAAAACTCCCCTCTTCCATGGCCTTCTCAAAAGCTGTTGTTCCCTGGTATCCAACGACCCGAACCAGAGGAAATGGATCATCACTCCATCTTTGGTGATACTCTTACACTAGAATCGTCCCGCTTAAGTCCGGCCAGATCACTAACGGCCTCTCTCATCGGGGTGAAAGTATTTATCCTGAAGAAAATCACACCACAGATTTTATTTTCTGTTTTTCTGACCGGCATGACCATTCTCGCCTTCACGTTGATCTACCGTAGCATGCTTCATCAGCAAAGACTCATGGCTCTCAAAAATGATTTTATCAGCAACATCACGCATGAACTCAAAACACCAGTTGCAACCGTGAGTGTGGCGTTGGAAGCCTTGCGCGATTTTAACGGCCTCCGTGATCCGAAACGTACAGAGGAGTACCTTTCCATTGCCCAGAGTGAGCTTAATCGATTGAGTCTTTTGACCGACAAGATTATGAAGTCTGTTGTTTTCGAAAGCCAGGAAATTGCTTTTCACTCCGAAACGGTGGCCATGGATCAGGTGGTTAACGAAGTAGTCGCTTCTTTACGGCTGGTATTTGAAAAGCAGGGGGCACACGTTTCGTTTGAAAAAACGGGGGTAGACTTCACCATCATCGGAAGTTTTGAACATTTGACCAGCGTTGTTTTTAATTTACTTGACAACGCGCTGAAGTATAGCCGGGAACAACCGGAAATTACTGTCCGGCTTTTGTCAGAGTCCGGCACGCTTACTTTGGAAATAAAAGATAAGGGCATTGGTATTCCACCAGAGTTTCAAAATCGCATTTTTGAAAAATTTTTCCGTGTTCCCACCGGAGATGTTCATACGATCAAGGGCTATGGTCTGGGCCTAAGTTATGTGCACAGCATAGTCAAAAGCCATCAGGGGTCTATTCGCGTGTCCAGTGAGCCCGGTATTGGAACAACGTTTACTCTTGAATTTCCAAAATCCTAGCCATGGAAAAGATAAAAATTCTATATGTGGAGGATGAACCGTTTTTGGGGCGGATTGTAAAAGATAGTCTGGAAGTAAGACAGTTTGAGGTGCGCATGGTGACGGACGGCAAATGGGTGATGGATGCCTTTCAGGAAACCGCTCCCGACATTTGTGTCATGGATATCATGCTGCCACACACGGATGGATATACGCTGGCGCAGCAAATCCGAAAGCAGGCCCCTCGGTTGCCGATCATTTTCGTCACCGCCAAAACGCAGACAGAAGATCTGATCAAGGGATTTGACGTGGGTGGAAATGATTACCTTAGAAAACCATTCAGCATGGAAGAACTGATCGTCCGGATCAACAACCTCTTGGCTTTAACGAAAAAGACCGCCACGACAACCTCCGAAACGATTTCCATTGGCGCCCTTGAATTTACACCTCAACGCTACGAGCTGCGATTCAAAGATCAGATCCGAAAATTATCGCACCGCGAAGCGATGCTGTTAAAAATCTTTAGCGAAAACAAGAATGCCACCATCCCCCGCAAAGACATTTTAATGCGTGTGTGGGGCGATGATTCCTTTTTCAATTCCCGAAATCTGGATGTCTATATCACAAAATTACGAGACTATTTAAAGGCAGATCCCGCTATTGAAATTATGACGATCAAGGGTGTTGGTTATCACTTTGGCATTTCTGCCACGTCCTGAGTTGCCGGTCAATAGTGTCGGGTTAAGGATCTTCGTGAAAAAGTTGTCTCCTTTCAGAATCATAGCTACTAAAATTAACCTGGTTAGCTACCTTTGGGGTATAAAAAAAAGATTCTGTGACTCTGATTAAATCAATCTCCGGCATCCGGGGAACCGTTGGCGGGAAACCGGGAGATAACCTCACTCCGGTAGATGTAGTAAAATTTGCGGCTGCTTTTGGTAGTTGGGTACAATCCCGACAAGGCAAAAAAATTGTCATCGGTCGGGATGCCCGTTTGTCCGGTGAAATGATTAGCCAACTGGTAGCCAGTACCTTGCAAGGGTTGGGGATTCATGTCATTGACCTGGGGTTGTCCACCACACCCACTGTTGAATTAGCCGTTACCCTCGAAAAAGCGCATGGCGGAATTATCCTGACCGCCAGCCATAATCCCATACAATGGAATGCGCTGAAATTGTTAAATGAAAAAGGTGAGTTTATTTCTGCTGCCGATGGTGCCGATGTATTGAAACGCGCCACTGACGAGACGTTTGTATTTGCCGAAGTCATGCGGTTAGGTTCATATGAACGGAAAGAAAAATATATCCAAAAACACATTGACTTGATTCTCCGACACAAAATGGTAGATGTGAAGGCCATCAAAAAAGCAAAATTCAAGATTGCTGTGGATGCGGTAAACTCCACCGGTGGTATTGCGATACCTAAATTATTAAAGGCGTTGGGCGTCAAAAAAGTAGTGGAACTCTATTGCGAACCGACCGGGCGCTTTCCACATAATCCTGAACCCTTGCCTGAGCATCTGAAAGAAATTTCAAAAACAGTAAAAAAGCAAAAATGTGATCTTGGCGTGGTGGTTGATCCGGATGTGGACCGACTGGCCTTGATTCAGGAAGACGGAAAACCGTTTGGAGAAGAGTACACCCTGGTAGCTGTTGCCGACTATGTACTTTCCAAAAAGAAGGGAAATACCGTTTCCAATTTGTCGTCTACCCGGGCGCTCCGCGACATCACTGAAAAGGCGAAAGGAACGTACACAGCTGCGGCTGTCGGTGAAGTGAATGTGGTCACAGCCATGAAAGAAACACGAGCCGTCATCGGTGGTGAAGGGAATGGTGGAATCATCGTACCGGATTTTCACTATGGCCGGGATGCCATGATTGGCATCGCTTTGTTTCTGACGCACCTGGCCAAATCTAAACTCACCGCCAGCCAACTGCGCCAAACGTATCCAGGCTATTTTATTTCCAAAAACAAGATTGAACTCACTCCTGACATACCTGTAGATTCGATTCTGCAAAAGATTCAGGAAAAATATGCACATGAAAAAATAAATACGATCGATGGTGTTAAGATTGATTTTGACGCCACCAAAGAATGGGTTCACCTGCGTAAATCCAATACCGAGCCTATCATCCGTATCTATGCCGAATCGCACAATGAAAAATCGGCTGACGTTCTGGCCCAGCGACTCATGACCGATATTCAAACATTTGCCTCCCAATGATCGTCTCAAGTATATCTTCAGTTGATTAAGCCATGGAACGGGCCACCCGTATAAAAAAAATGGCGCATGACCTGGGCTTTAGTTTTTGCGGAATATCCAAAGCAGAGTTTCTGGAAGCTGAAGCACCCCTTCTGGAACAATGGCTTAGCCGTGGCTATCAGGGGCAAATGAAATACCTGGAAAAACATTTTGACAAAAGATTGGATCCGCGGTTGCTGGTTCCGGGGGCTAAATCTGTTATTACATTAGGCTATAATTATTTTCCTTCCAAAGATCTGGCCGAGACGCAGGAACTAAAAGTTGCCAAGTACGCCTATGGAGAAGACTATCATCAGGTATTAAAAGACAAACTTGCCGAATTGCTTTTATGCATGCGCCAACAATGGGGAGCCATCGATGGCCGCGGTTTTTCAGATGCTGCGCCCGTGATGGAACGAGCCTGGGCTCAACGAAGCGGTCAGGGTTGGATTGGAAAAAATTCATTGCTTCTTAACCGACACATGGGGAGCTATTTCTTCCTTGCAGAATTGATTGTTGATCTTGAAATAGAGCCAGACGGTCCCATCAAAGACTATTGTGGTTCCTGTACAGCCTGTATGGATGCCTGCCCCACCGATGCCATTCCCGAGCCTTATGTGGTGGATGGCAGCAAGTGTATCTCTTACTTTACCATTGAGTTAAAGGATGAAATTCCGGTAGATGTGAAAGGCAAATTTGAAAACTGGATTTTTGGATGTGACATCTGCCAGGATGTGTGCCCATGGAATCGGTTTGCCAAACCTCATGAAGAAAAGCGTTTCAATCCGTCCACCGAATTTCAAAACATGACGACTTCCGATTGGCTAGAGATCACGGAAGACATATTTACTCAGCGATTTGGAAAATCGGCCATGCAACGAAGTAAACTCAAAGGTCTTCAGCGCAACATCCGGTTTGTCACCGAAAAAAAGAATTAGCGAACCAAGGCCGCTACCTCGCGGGCTGTCTTTTCATTTGCTTCAAATGCGAGACGTTGGTAATTCACCAAATCCACAATCGTACCGATCAAACATAATCCACCGGTGAACAAGTATAAAATGCCCATGCCGATCTGACCAATCACAAAACGCTGTACACCGGCAATCACAATGAATCCCAAAAGCGTGGTGAACAAAATTAACTGAGGCTCTTTTCTTCGGGCGCGATAAACAGTGGCAAAAGATTTTGCTTTTTCATCGGGCCAGTCGTTGATCAGGTTTTGTACGAAAAGCATTTCTTCGCCTGTCAATTCAGGAAGTACATCCAGCACTTTAGCCATATAGGTAGGTTTTTAGCAGTTTTAGGGTTCGATATGTTAAGATAACAACGGCCAAGATACCGAAAGGATGCATTTTTATGGACAAATTAAACTCACCGTGCAAGGCTAATGAAATTGACCGTCCCAACCCACATCCCGGACAATATGGCAATCCCATAGCCTTGAAAGGACATAGGGCTACATGAGCTGAGTGATGACCGTCATATAAAAAAAGAGCCCCGAGTGCAGCCAGCCATATCAAGGCTTCCCACGGAACAGGTTTACGCACGGGATGGATCATGGTTAAACAAATCTATTCAAACCATTTAAATTATCATGACCGGAATAAAAAAACCCCGCACATGCGGGGCTGTTTGGTTAGTGTTTTTACTGTTTAACGTAACTTACATGGTAACAAAGCAACGATTCAGAATTGCTCTGTGCTGACTCCCATAGTTGGCATAGCACCAATTTCTGAGCTCCTGTACTTCATCGGCAATCAAGGTTTTGATCGCTTTTCGCAACTCTTTCTCAAAGAGACGCGCATCAAAACTTACTCTGCTGAGTATGGTTTTAACATAGGTAAGCATCCTCATCACAAAAAAATTAAAGTACGAAATGCCTATTCAACGAATTTGCAGGGGTGAAAGTATAAAAGAAGTGTTTCAGATAAAAGAAACAATTTACTTTTGCGTAGCGCAACCTGTTGCACAACTTGTTGCGTTTAAAAACTGATATGATTAAAGCATTTTTGACTGGTTTGTCTCTCCTTCTGTACCTGACCGTTTTTGGACAGGAAACGGAAATCACGCTGGGGCCCGATGAAATTGGCGAAAATCAAGCCTGGACAATTACCGTAACGGTAAAAAACGGGGCGCTTAAATCAGCCGAAAGCTTTCCGGACATTCAGGGATTTCGAAAGAGAGGTACTTCTAACCAATCTCAAACTTCGATCATTAATGGTCAGATGAGTTCTTCGCAAAGTGTGATCATGACCTACACCCCCACTCAGCAGGGAACGTTTACGCTACCCGCATTTAAAATGAAAGTCAACGACCAGATGGTGTCTGTCAACGGCAAAAAAATAAAGGTAGGAGCCCCGGCTCAGCAACCACAGCGAGATCCCTTTCAGGGAATCTTTGGACGGGACCCTTTTGACGATATGTTTGGGCGTGAGGCTACCGAATTTGTGGATGTCAAAGAAGATGCACTCTTGGCATTAACCGCCAGCAAAGATGAAGTTTATCTGGGGGAAGGATTTACGGTTACCTTATCCTTTCTCGTCTCTGAAGATAATCGGGCACCGATGCAGTTTCATGATTTGGGAAACCAGCTTTCCGGTATTTTAAAGAAACTTAAACCATCCAATTGCTGGGAAGAGAATTTCAACATTGAAAATATCGAGGGTGAGTCTATTGAGATTAACGGAAAGGGGTACACGCAATATAAAATTTATCAGGCCATTTATTATCCACTCAATACCGAGCCCATCGTCTTTCCATCTGTTGGTCTGGAAATGATTAAGTACAAAGTGGCAAAGAATCCGTCCTTTTTTGGCCAAAACCGACAGGAAAATTTTAAAACGTTTTACAGTAAAACAAAAACCATCCGCGTCAATGATTTGCCCCCTCATCCGCTCAAAAGTGTCGTGGGGGTAGGTAACTACAAGTTAACGGAAAAAATAAGTTCGCCCAGCGCCCGGACAGGCATGAGTGTAGGGTATGATTTTATGGTGGTGGGTGAAGGAAACATTTCTTCAATTGAAAAACCCAACGTCCCCACTGACAGTCGGTTTGATTTTTACGAACCCAATATCAGGCAAAGTGTCAACCGTGAAAACGGCCGCGTGACCGGCACCAAGGCCTTTAGTTATTTTGTTATCCCCAAAGAGCCCGGCACGTATGATCTGAAGGACTTTTTCCAATGGGTCTTTTTCAATCCCCAAACCAAAAAATATGATACCCTCCGATCGCAGCTATCCCTGAATGTGACGGGAGAAAGTCAACGCAACCAAGCCATTGAGAGCAGTGATCATGGCTCTTTTTACAACCGGATAGATGCTACCTCCAACACCCTGCAATCCTCCCTTGTTTCCGGATGGAGTACTACGTTGTTAAATGTGATCCTTATCCTGATAATGGCGGGAACCGTATTCCTGATATTCAGGAAGTAGTAGACGATCCTGTTCACATTTCCGTGAGCGACACGTGGGCGGTTTGTGGCTGAACTAAAAAAGTAACATCTTCAACTTTTTATTAACTGGAGCCACGCAACGGTTAGGCGTCAAGACACCTTGTGAGGTGTCAGGCACCTTCCAAACGAGCCTGATGCGTAAGTCCAGCTTAAGTTGAATTGAAGATTATGGGTAACAGTTACGGCTCTCTTTTTCGGATAACGACCTTTGGCGAATCGCACGGCATAGCGATTGGAGTGGTCATTGACGGTTGCCCGGCAGGACTACCGATTGACACTGACTTTATTCAATCGGAGTTGGATCGCAGAAAACCAGGACAATCAAAAATTACCACCCAGCGTAAAGAATCAGATACCTTCAAAATACTTTCCGGAATTTTTGAAGGGAAAACCACAGGGATGCCGGTGGCGTTGATGATTGAGAACGAAGATCAACGCAGCAAGGATTACCAGCATCTGGAAAATACCTTCCGACCCTCTCATGCTGACTTTACCTACGATGCCAAATATGGCTTTCGTGATCACCGGGGTGGCGGCCGCAGTTCCGCGCGCGAAACCGCTGCCCGCGTAGCAGCCGGAGCCATTGCTAAATTGTTTTTAAATCATCTGGGTGTAACCATTCGGGCCTATGTCTCCCAGGTGGGCGAACTCAGAGCTCCCCACTACACACAGATGGATCTTTCCCTGACCGAAAACAACATCGTTCGCTGCCCCGATGAAGCCACAGCCATGAACATGATTTCGCTGATTGATCGGGTACGGTTAGATCAGGATACAATTGGAGGCAGTATCACCTGCGTGATTAAAAATACCCCTGTGGGATTGGGTGAGCCCGTCTTTGATAAGCTACATGCCGAGTTAGGCAAAGCCATGCTTAGCATCAATGCCGTGAAAGGATTTGAATATGGAAGCGGTTTTGAAGGGATCAAACTCAAAGGCTCCGAGCATAATGATGAGTTTTACTCAGCAGGTGGAAAAATCCGAACACGAACCAATCACTCAGGTGGTGTGCAAGGCGGAATTTCCAACGGTGAAGACATTTATTTTAATGTGGCTTTCAAACCAGTGGCCACCATCATGCAAAAACAAACCAGTGTCGATAAAGATGGAAATGAAGTGACCGTGAGCGGAAAGGGACGTCATGATCCGTGTGTGGTACCTCGGGCCGTGCCCATTGTGGAGGCAATGGCCGCCCTGGTGTTAGCTGACTTTGTGTTAAGAAATCGGTCGTCCCGGTTGTAGAACAATTTAGCTTCGTGTGGTATTTTATTCTCCTGCTTATTGTGACCACCTTAGGCCTTTTTCTAAGATTGGGTATTAAAATTTTCTTCGATGCCTGGGACTATTTTGACCGGTTAAAAAAAAAGCAAAAAAGGGCTTTAACCATGCGATGAAATCAACATCTCTACCTGTGCACGTGCTTTCGTTGCTTCTACCTTAGATTGAAACCTGTATCTTCGCCCCCCATGGAAAAGAAAGACATGATTTTTGGCACCCGAGCTGTGATGGAAGCCATCCGGGCCCAACGGCCGATTGAACGAATATACGTTCAGACCGGGCTGGCCAACGACCTGATCAAAGAGCTCATTCATACCGCCAAGTCAAGCGCTGTTCCTTACAGTTTTATTCCACAAGAAAAACTTAATCGGCTCTCTTCTAAAAACCATCAGGGGGTTATTTGTCTGCTCTCAGCCGTATCCTATGCCCAGGTGGAAGATCTGATTGACCATGCTTATAGTCAGGGTAAAGAACCTTTTTTTTTAATAGTCGATCGGGTGACGGATGTTCGAAATTTTGGAGCATTGGTTCGAACGGCCGACTGCGCGGGTCTCACCGGAATCATCATGGCCGACAAAGGTAACGCCCCTATTACGGGTGATGCGGTGAAAACCTCTGCCGGAGCGCTGCACCACATGCCTGTTTGCCGGGTCATGGACATGAGAAAGACTATTAAACTATTGAAACAGAATGGTATTCAGATTGTCGCCTGCACTGAAAAAGCTCATACCCTCCTTTTTCAAATTGATTTAAAAGGCCCACTGGCCATCGTTATGGGCTCAGAGGAAGATGGTATTTCGCCCGAGCTACTTAAAGACGCAGATGTGTTAGTGAAAATCCCTTTGCTGGGTCATATTGAATCTCTGAATGTTTCGGTAGCAGCCGGAGTAGCCATTTATGAGGCTATTCGTCAGAAGAGTCAATAGACTACATGTAATCTGCCCCATTGGGCTTCGCTTTTAAGTCGTTGATAAATCTTCGAAAAAGTTCCTCTTTGTCTTTTTCGCAAACGATCACAACGTTACCAAAAACACCAATCAGATATCCATTAAGCCCCTGTGCCACGATCAATGTCTCGCTGGGACCCTTCACCACAGAGTTACGCACATCGTATAACAGAGCATCTGCATCAATCATGTTATTATTCTGAGCATCGCGCGAGGAGATTTCATGCAAGGAAGACCATGATCCCAAATCGCTCCAGGCAAAACTGCTCAACGCGACATATACATTGTCGGCTTTTTCCATGATCCCATAGTCGATGGAGATATTTTTGCATTGTGCGTATACCAAACGGATGGCTGTGGTTTCTTCCCCGGTATTTATTTTAGATTCAGCCTCTTCAAAGATTTCATTCATGTCTGGCAAATGCCGGGCGAAGGATTGAAGTATGGTTTGAACATTCCAGATAAAAATTCCTGCGTTCCATAGAAAGTCGCCACTGTCAACAAATTTTTTAGCCAGCGAGAGTTCGGGTTTTTCGGTGAAGGTCTTTACCTTTTTCAGAGGCCCCTTTTCTTCGTGGTACTGAATGTATCCATATCCTGTTTCGGGCCGGGTAGGCTGAATGCCCAACGTTATCAGCTTATCCTGTTTATAAGCCTCATCGGCAGCCTTACTTACGGTTTTTTGAAATTCCAGCTCGTTTAAAATCAAGTGATCCGAGGGACTCACCACGACAATGGCTTCCGGATTTATCTTCCTGATTTTCAAACTGGCGTACAGAATACACGGAGCCGTATTTTTACGCATAGGTTCGGCCAGAATTTGTTCATGACCAATCTGAGGCAGTTGTTCCTTTGTTAAGGAGACGTGTTCTTCGCTGGTAACAATAAAAATATTTTCTTGCGGACAAAGGGGCAAAAATCGATCAAAGGTTGCTTGCAAAAGTGTTTTGCCTGTACTCAGGACATCCAAAAACTGTTTAGGGCGGGCGTTGCGGCTATACGGCCAGAAGCGGGTGCCAATTCCGCCTGCCATGAGCACCACATATAAGTTTTTATTACTTCGTATTCCCATGATTCAACCCTGGACTTAGACAATTCCTTCCTTCAATAGATCATGCAAGTGAACAAATCCTGCCACTCCGTCTCCCTCCCTTACTACGAGTTGTGAGATATTATTGTTTTGCATGAGTTGAAGAGCCTCTACGGCAAACGCGTCCCGATCAATCGATTTGGGTGATCGGGTCATAATATCTTCTGCTTTTATCTGGCTGATGTCATTTTGTTTTTGAAGCATCCTCCGCAAATCTCCATCAGTAATAATTCCTAACAACTTTTTGCCGGCATCTACCACAGCTGTGGCCCCCAATCGCTTGGATGATATTTCAAGAATAACATCTTTTAAGGAAGTCTGTGGATACACCAATGGCAGCTCATTTTTACCCAGAATGTCGCTTACTTTCAAATATAACTGTTTGCCTAAGGCTCCACCCGGATGGTACCGGGCAAAATCTTCGCTGCTGAAGTCTTTTAATTCCAATAAACAGACAGCCAGTGCATCGCCCAAAGCCAAATGCGCGGTGGTGCTGGTGGTGGGTGCCAGATTGTTAGGGCAGGCTTCTTCCGCAATGGTGGCATCGAGAATAAAATCTGCCTGTTCTGCCAGATAGGATTTTGTATTGCTGACCAGAGCCACCAGTTTGGAACCCCTTCTCTTCAATAACGGGACTAAAACCTTGATTTCTGGTGTATTACCACTTTTGGAGATACAGATCACGATATCATCGGATTGGATCATCCCCAAATCGCCATGGATCGCATCGGCCGCATGCATAAACAAAGCTGGCGTGCCCGTGGAGTTCATGGTGGCCACAATTTTATTGGCGATAATGGCACTTTTTCCTATTCCGGTGATAACCACCCGGCCCTTTGAATGGTTTATTTCCCTGACACAGGCCTCAAAATCGCCATTGATCAAATTTATCAGGTTTTCTACTGCTTTTGCTTCATTTTGAAGCACCCGCGTAGCAATCGTTCGGATATTTTTATCTAAATTCAATGCCTGTTTGGAATAAACTCCAAAGAAAAACAAAGTTAATCATACAAACGCGAAATAGTTGACTGAAATATATGATAGTGGCAGAAGAGAAAGACATTCTTAAAGAAAAACTAAAGGAGATCTTTGGTTATGGAAGTTTCCGTGGCAATCAGGAAGCGGTTATAAAAAATATCCTCTCCGGGCGCAACACCTTTGTGATCATGCCCACCGGTGCTGGCAAAAGTCTTTGCTACCAGTTGCCCGCCATGATCAAGGAGGGGTTAGCGATTGTCATTTCTCCCTTGATCGCCTTAATGAAAAATCAGGTAGATCAGCTCAATGCCCATGGCATTCATGCCCGTTTTTTAAATTCCACATTAAGTAAATCCGAAATAACGCGGCTGAGAAAAGACGCCATGAGCGGCTCTATCAAACTGTTGTACGTGGCTCCGGAGTCCCTTAACAAGGAAGAAAACATCGCCTTTCTTCAAAAAGTAAAGGTGTCATTTGTAGCCATTGATGAAGCCCACTGTATTTCTGAATGGGGGCATGATTTCCGCCCTGAATACCGGAAGATTAAATCCATGATTGCCCAGCTTGGCAATCTGCCGGTCATTGCGCTGACTGCTACCGCTACCCCCAAAGTACAGTTAGACATTCAGAAGAATTTACAGATGGAGGAAGCCGATGTGTTTCTCTCCTCCTTCAATCGGAAAAACCTGTTTTATGAAGTACGTCCAAAAAAGGAAACCAAAAAACAATTAATCCGCTTTCTGAAAGAACACAAGGACAAGTCAGGGGTGATCTACTGTTTGAGCCGTAAAAAAGTAGAAGAGATTGCCCAACTGTTGAATGTGAACGGATTTAAAGCAGCTCCTTATCATGCCGGGCTGGAGCCGGACGTGCGCATGCGAAATCAGGATAACTTCCTGAACGAAGAGGTTAGCATTATTGTGGCAACCATTGCTTTTGGCATGGGAATCGACAAACCCGATGTGCGGTTTGTGGTTCATTATGATGTTCCCAAATCGTTGGAGGGTTATTATCAGGAAACCGGTCGGGGAGGTCGTGATGGCCTCGAAGGACTATGTCTGATGTTTTATAGCCATAATGACCTGAACAAACTCGAAAAGTTTAATAAAGATAAATCCGTGCAGGAACGTGAAAACGCCCGTGTTCTATTGCAGGAAATGGAGTTTTATGCAGAATCGCCCGTGTGCAGACGCAGGCAATTGCTTCACTACTTTGGTGAAGAATATACGGAGGCCAATTGCGGAATGTGTGATAACTGCACACATCCGCGTGAGCGATTTGAAGGAGGCGCTTATGTTAAAATTGCCCTGGAGGCGGTAGTACAAACCAACGAACGCTTTGCTTTGGGACACCTGGTTAATGTGATCCGGGGGGTTGAAGATGAATATGTCAAGAGCTACAGCCACGCCAAACTGGCCATCTATGGTAAGGGTGATACCGAAACCGAGGATTTTTGGAAATCCGTTATCCGTCAGGCATTGATTTACCAATACCTGGAAAAAGACATTGAGAATATTGGGGTATTGAAGATCAGCGAAAAAGGAAAAAAATTCCTGAAAAAGCCACACCCTGTGGAGTTGGCAAAAGATCATGATTTCACCACCGATGTGGAAGACGAAGAAGTAATGGATCGGGTGCCCACCAACACCAAGTCCTATGATGTGAAGTTGTTTGAAATGCTCAAGAGCCTTCGGAAAAAAATTGCGAAGGAAAAAGAACTTCCTCCGTATGTCATTTTTCAGGATCCCTCGCTGGAAGAAATGGCCACTACTTATCCAACCAATAAAGAGGAGTTGGCCTCGGTGAATGGTGTGGGCATGGGCAAAGTGAATAAGTTTGGTAAGGAGTTTCTGACATTGATTCAACAATATGTGGATGACCATGACATCGAGACGGCCAGCGATGTGATTGTCAAAAGTTCCATCAATAAGTCCAAAGCAAAAATCCAGATCATTCAGCAGATTGACCGGAAAATTGAACTGGATGAAATTGCCAACTCGTTAAAGATGAGTTTTGAGGAGTTGTTGACCGAAATCGAAAATATTTGTTACTCCGGTACCAAACTCAACCTGGACTATTTTATCGAACAGGTACTGGAAGAGGATAAACAAGATCAGATTTATGAATACTTCCTCAACTCTGAAACGGATGATATTCATGAGGCGGTAACTGCATTTAAAAATGAGGATGACGCTGACTTTTCAGAAGAAAACCTTCGCCTGATGCGGATTAAGTTTTTAAGTGAATATGCCAACTGATATCACTCGTTGATAAATCCTAAAATGCCCTGCTGCTCAGGGCATTTTTTATGATCGACCGTTTCCAAATACAACTATCTTTGCCACCTTGCTGATCTATGAATGTCTTACTTATCGGAAGTGGTGGTCGCGAACATGCGCTGGCCTGGAAAATCAAACAAAGCCCATGGTGCGATCAACTGTGGGTGGCTCCCGGCAATCCGGGCATAGCCGAAGTGGCCGAAGTGTTATCCATTCCGGCTCTTGACTTTGTTTCGCTGGGCAAAGCTTGTTTGGAAAAAGAAATATCACTGGTAGTCGTGGGTCCGGAGGCTCCTTTGGTGGAGGGGTTGCGCGATTATTTTGAAAGCGATCCACTGCTCAGACAGGTGGCTATGGTGGGTCCTGGAAAAGCAGGTGCACAACTGGAAGGAAGTAAAGATTTCTCAAAACAGTTTATGCTCCGGTATGGAATACCCACAGCGAAAGCTATAACCATAACCCCTGACACGTTGCCAACGGGACTAGCCTATCTAAAGCAATGCTCCCTTCCGATTGTGTTAAAAGCTGATGGGTTGGCAGCCGGCAAAGGAGTGTTGATCTGTCAAACCCTTCGCGAAGCCGAAGCGGAGCTGCGGGCTATGGTGGAAGATCAAAAATTTGGAGCCGCCAGCAGCAAGGTGTTGATTGAAGAATTTTTGTCAGGAATTGAACTTTCCGTTTTTGTTTTAACGGATGGTGAAGGATATGTGATCTTACCGGAAGCCAAAGATTACAAACGCATTGGAGATCATGACACCGGGTTGAATACCGGAGGGATGGGAGCGGTATCTCCGGTACCTTTTGCCACCCCCGCTTTTCTGAAAAAAGTGGAGGATCGGATCATCAAGCCCACGCTGGAAGGTCTTCGTAAAGAACAGATTCCTTATCAAGGATTCATCTTTATTGGATTAATGAGTGTGAACGATGAACCGTACGTGATTGAATACAATGCACGAATGGGCGATCCGGAAACGCAATCGGTCATGAGTCGGATCGAGTCTGATTTTTTAGAACTACTCATCGCCTGTGGAAACAAAAGTCTGGCCGGAAAAGTCATTAAAATCAAGAACGAACATGCCGTCACGGTAGTACTGGCATCCGGAGGCTACCCGGGCGAGTTTAGCAAAGGTCATCCGATTGAATTGACTCCCGGAGAAGCCAGAGTGTTTCATGCCGGCACCCGGCTAAGGGGGACCCAACTGATCACGGATGGGGGGCGTGTGCTGGGGGTCACCGGTATGGGGCACACCTTGACAGAAGCACAAAAGCAGGCATATGCGACCGTTAGCAAGATACGCTGGGAAGGTGTAACTTTCCGTTTGGATATCGGAAATGATCTGCATTCCGGACCAATCACCAAATAAGAATGTAACGATGGGTTGTGCTTGTGGAACAAAAAAGGATGGTAAAGTAGCGGGTTGTAACAATAACGGGGCCTGTAGCACCGGGGGGTGTAATAAGATGAATGTGTTTGATTGGCTTTCCAATATGGATGTGCCAGCCGAAGACAGATTTGACGTAGTTGAAGTTCGTTTCAAAGGTGGCCGCAAAGACTTTTACCGCAATGTTGACAAACTCTCGCTGCATACGGGTGACGCAGTGATTGTTGAATCAACCACTGGCCATCATCTGGGTCATGTTTCCATGCAGGGTGAATTGGTTCGTTTGCAGATGCAAAAGAAAAAAGTGGCGAACGATGAAGAGATTAAAAAAATTTATCGCCTGGCCACTCAAAAAGATATAGAGAAAAGTGAGGATGCCAAAAAGCGTGAATCCCCCACCCTTTATCGCACCCGCGAAGTAATTCAACAACTCAAGCTTCAAATGAAGCTCTCCGATGTAGAGTATCAGGCTGATCATACAAAAGCCACTTTTTTCTACTCAGCCGAAGATCGGGTAGACTTCCGCGAATTAATAAAAATGCTGGCCACTGAATTTAAAATCAGAGTTGAAATGCGGCAGATCAGCTTGCGGCAGGAGGCCGGACGGTTGGGTGGCATCGGAGTGTGTGGACGCGAACTGTGTTGCTCCACCTGGTTGGGGGATTTTAAAAATGTAGCTACCAGTGCAGCCCGATATCAAAATCTTTCACTCAATCCAAGTAAGTTATCCGGGCAATGCGGCCGTTTAAAATGCTGTCTCAATTATGAGTTGGAGACCTATATGGATGCTCTGAAAGATATTCCCACGATTGATTCTCCCTTACTCACCGAAAAAGGAGCCGCCAGCCTGCAGAAAACAGATATCTTTCGCAGAATCATGTGGTTTGGCTACAAGGAAGAAAACACCTGGTATCCCCTTAACATCGCCCGTGTAAATGAAATCCTGGCGTTAAACAAATCCGGGCAGCGACCTGCCACGTTGGAAGAAGATAAAGCAGAGGTACGGGAGCCGATCTCTGTTCTGAATAGTGATCTTGAAAATCTCGACAAGAAATTCAAAAATAAAAACAAACAAAAGCGTAGGCCAGGTGGTCAAAAGAATGGAAAACGCGATGGCCGGGGTGGTGGTGGTGGTAATCGAAACAACCCGTCCAACCCCAATCGGAACAATCCAAACAACCGAAACAATCCCAAACAACCACGGAAAGAATGAGGATTTGCATGATTTTCATAACAGCGATCCTCCTGATCAGCTGTACAGATCATCGTTTGTATGAATATCACTATGATTTCGATGATCGCCAATGGAACACCGGAGACACGGCCATTTTTTCGTTTGAAATCCCTACCACTGAAAAACCATGTCCGGTGTATCTGCAGGTTCGCAATTCACTCGATTATCCCTTTGCCCGTTTATTTGTGAAATACCGTCTGTTCGATTCTGCCGGGCACGTGCTGGACGATCAGTTGTTGAGCCACTATCTGTTTGATCAAAAGACCGGGAAACCCTTTGGCGAAAGTAGCCTGGGAGATGTTTATGACCATCGATTCACAATTTCAAAAGGATACGCGTTCCCGTATGCAGGTAAATACTCGATTAGATTAGAGCAGTTTATGCGGCTGGACACCCTTCCGGGCATATCTGCCGTGGGTATTCGAATCGAACATCAACCACCTCAACCATAAATTATTTTGGAGTTAAAAAAACAAAGCCGATCCTGAGGATCGGCTTTGGCTGGGTGAAATCGTATTGGTTTAATGATTGCCCAGTTAGTAAACCTGTGAAACCGAAAAAACTATGACCGAAAGGTAGACGCCCCGAATCACATTTCAGAAAAGAAGCTATTAAAAGGAGATTAGAACCAGTTAAATCCCCGGCAGGGTGATGATTACCCGTGTGCCCGACTCTTCTGCCGAGTCTACTTTGATTGCTCCCTGATGAATCGCCACTATCCGGTGACTTAAAGACAATCCAATGCCGTGACCTTTTATTTTGGAGCTGACATTCGACCGGTAAAAAGGCTGAAAAATATGTTGGATATCCGTTTCTTTCATGCCTATCCCATCGTCCGTTACCGAGATCATTAAATCTCCGGACTGCCGGTAAAGACTGATTTTTGCCTGATGATTTTCGGAAAACTTACAGGCATTTTCTATCACATTTCGAATAGCCACTTTCATCAGGTAGGCATTACCCATGACGCATAGTTTGCTTTCATCTTCGGGCATGTCAATATCAATATCTACCCGATATTGATTGTCCAACGTCAGAATTCCCTCGCGGATCTCCCATAAGATTTCATCCAGCCGGATGCGTTGTCGCACAAAGGCGCTTTCATTTTGCGAAACTCTGGCCAGTTCCAACAGGCTGCTGGAGAGCTGATTCAGTTCGCGAATGTCTTCCAGCACTGATTCAATCGTAACCTTGTACTCCTCAGCTGATCGCAATTTTAACAAAGTCACTTCCAGTTGAGAAGTAACTTTAGTCAATGGGTTGTTCAGCTCATGCGAGACATTGGCAATAAACATCTTTTGTGATTGGAAAGCGGCTTCGATGCGGGCCAATTGTTCATTGATGATGGCGATGAGTTTTCCAATTTCGTCCTGCTGATCCAACTCCGTTAGACGAAGGTTCAACTGATTCGGAGACAGGCTTTGCACATCGGTTATTACTTTTTTAATGGGTTGCAAGGCGCGCCCGCTAAAGATCCAACCAGAGTAACAAACAATCATGACCAACACGACAAACAGCGAGATTAACAGGTTTCTCAGATTTGTTAAAAGCCTTCGGCCCTTGTCATCCACGGCTCCTCCCACAACAATATATTCCTGATGTTTATCCCGAAATTCAAATCCCACCATTTCATATCCGTTAGCCATAAATTCCACCTGGCTATTGACTTTTACACGGGTCAGAAACGAAGGTGACATCTCAAAGAGGATGGAATCCGCGCTATTGTAAAGCAACGATCCTTCCGGGTCATATATGATCACGAACTGCTGATCGAGGATATCCCGCTTGGCACGATCAATCACTTTCAACAAAGCCGAATCAATCTCTTCCGTCTTAATCAATAGGATGGCGGAAGTGACGGCTTTGTCGTGGAGACGTTCATAAAAATCCTGTTGGATGAATTGTTGGGCCAGGTAATAGATGACTAAAAAGCTCACCAATACAATCGCTCCGACCAAAGCCGTAAACCGAAGTGTGAGCCGGGTTCTTATTTGCACGCTAATGATTTTTTAAGGCATAACCCATTCCAATGTAGGTATGGATAAGCTTGGTGTCAAAATCACGATCCATTTTCTTTCGAAGGTAATTGACATACACTTCCACCATGTTGGTTCCGGTATCAAAATCTACATTCCACACATTTTTAGATAGTTCGGCCCGGGGAATCACGCGGTCTTTGTTGCGTAAGAAATATTCTAACAAAGCAAATTCCTTGACGGTCAGGTCGATTCGCCTCCCTGCCCGCGTTACGATTTTTGAACTGCAATCCATCACCAGATCGGCCACCGTCAGTAGGGTCCCCGCAGGAGCTGTGCGCTGATGACGTTTGCCCAAGGCGCGTATCCGCACCAACAGTTCACGAAACTCGAATGGCTTGGAAAGATAATCATCGGCCCCGCTGTTAAACCCATCGACAATATCATCTGTACTGTTTAAAGCTGTTAATAGCAACACGGGTGTTTCTACTTTTGCTTCCCGGAGTTCCTGACAAAGCTGACGTCCATTCATCCCCGGCATGATGACATCCGATATGATCAGATCATATTGATTTCTCAATGCCAAATGTTTCCCTGCCTTTCCATCATCAGCCGAATCCACTTCGAACCCATTCTCCTCCAGCCCTTTCTTAATAAACAAGGAGGTCTTTGGCTCGTCTTCGATCAGTAATATTTTCATGTCCTTTATCCCTACAGCAGTATGGACAAATATACTGTGGCCTGGGTTCTCTTTTTATTAGAATCGCGTTAAAGAAAAAAGCCCCCGAACATGTCTGCCGGGGGCTTGGTTGATAAAAGCAGGAATGAATTACGCTGTGACCGGCTTGGCTTCTTTCTTTTCGTCTGAGCTGTGAGATTTCCCCTCCGGGTCGAGATCCAACACAATAGGCGCAGCGATAAAAATAGAAGAATACGTTCCCATAACAATCCCCAGTACCAATGCAAATGAAAATCCTCGAAGTACCTCTCCACCAAAAAACAAAAGCACAATCACCACAATAACTGTAGTACCGGACGTGATCAACGTGCGACTCAACGTGCTGTTAATTGCGTCATTAAAAATACGCTTGCGGTCATGGCTGGTGCCCATCCCGATAAACTCACGGATCCGGTCGAAAATGATCACGGTGTCATTAATGGAATAACCAATAATGGTTAACACGGCTGCCACAAAAATCTGATCAATCTCGAAATTGATACCAAACAAACCAATGATGGCAAAAGCGGCAATCACAAACAACGTATCGTGCACGGTGGCAATGATGGCTCCAGCACTGAACTGCCAGCGCTTGAAACGAATGAGTATGTACAAAAAGATCAGAATCAAAGAAACCACGCTCGCTTTGAATGCGGAGTTTTTGATATCATCGGCAATGGTGGCACCTACCTTGCTGGACGAAGAAATCATGAATGTTCCGTCATCCAGTTTTTGATCGGATGAAACAAGTTTCTTCCCGCTGAATTTCTCCACCGCACTCACCAGCGCTGCCTGTACTTTGTCATCAGCTTCTGCTGATTCATCATCCACCAGATAGGAGGTGGTGACTTTCATAATGTTGTTGCTTCCAAAATTTTTCACTTCCGTACCCGCATTTTCAAAACTCTGCGTCAGTGATACTTTTAAATCTGTTGCGACTACCGGCTGCGTAAACGAAACGGTATAGGATCTTCCACCCTTAAAATCAACACCCAGGTTTAATCCCTTGAAAGCAATTATGGAGAAACCAAGCACAATAAAAATCACTGAAAATGCATACCCGATTTTTCGTATGCCAACAAAGTCATAGGCTTTGCGTTTGCGAACGATGGCTGCTATCGGTGTTTCAAAGGTTACATGGGAGGCATCGCCTTTGCGTGTCATCCATTCAATAAAGACACGTGAAATATACACAGCCGAGAAAAACGAGGTGGCAATACCAATCATTAACACAATGGCGAATCCTTTCAGCGGGCCAGAGCCCAGGATAAACAAAGCGGCTGCCGTAATAAATGTTGTCAGGTTAGAGTCAAAGATGGTCCAGAAAGCATTCTTATATCCCTTACGGATAGCCTCCACCAACTTGATTCCATGTTTCATTTCTTCCTTGATGCGCTCATAAATTAACACGTTGGCATCTACCGCCATACCCATGGTCAACACAATACCGGCCATACCAGGCAACGTTAAGGCAGCATTGAATTGCGCCAGAATCCCCAGGATAAAAAAGATATTGAAAAGCAGGGCAATATTGGCCACCCAGCCTCCTTTGGCATAATACGCCACCATAAAAATGACTACTAATGCCAGCCCGCAGGCCATGGAAATCAATCCCTGATCCTGAGCAATCTGTCCCAACGTAGGACCCACGATGGCTTCTTCCACAATGCGTGTCGGAGCCGGAAGCGATCCTGCCTTTAACACATTGGCCAAATCAACAGCTTCTTCGATTTCAAATGTGCCGGTGATCTGAGAATTTCCATTGGGTATTTCACCTTGAACTGTTGGCGCGGTGTACACATAATTGTCGAGGACGATGGCTATTCTTCCCTGAGGGCGTTGCTCGGAAGCTATCTTGGTAATCTTAGCCCAGGCACGTGTTCCGGTCGGGTCCATGGCCATGGAAACCGCAGGACGTCCCTTTTCATCATAATCCTGACGGGCGCCATTGATCACCTCTCCGGTCAGCAAGGGTTTTCCTTTGTTCGTCCGGATAAAATTTAGCTGGAGATCTTCGACTCCCGGAGTGATATCCGGATTACTCTTAACATCCCAATAGGTGCGATAGCCACTTCCGATGATGTTTTGAATGTCTTCGCGCGCCAAAATCCGATTGATGGATGAGGTGTCTTTAATGCTATACAGAAAAGGAATATTCTGACTAAACTTGAAAAGCGGGTTAGTGACCGCATTGCGTAGCGAGTCTAAGGAGCCTCCGGTACTGTCCGTGGCAGAACTTAATTGTTTTTCCAGGTCGGATTGGGTGGAATCAGAAGGTGCTGAAGTAACTGCGGGAGTGGGCATGGCCGCCAACTTAGCCGTTTGCTCCTTCATGAGCAGATCATTGATTTTGCCGAACCGGGCAGAAAGTTCCTGATCAGAGAAGTCAACAACTTCCCAAAACTCCAACCGTGCTACTCCTTGCAGTAACTTCCGAACACGCTGAGGATTATCCGCTCCGGGGATTTCAATCTGGATACGACCCGTTCCCTGCAACCTTTGGATGTTGGGTTGGGAGGTACCAAACTGGTCAATCCTGGTTTTTAAAATGGTGAAGGAGCGGTCAATAGCGCTTTCAATTTCTTCATTCACGAATTTCTGAACCTGCGCATCATCGTCTGAAATGCTGATGCGATCTTTGTTCGCTGAGGAAGCAAACAGGCTGGAAAATTTAGTGCCCGGATTTGCCTCTTTGAAAGCCTGGAAGAACAAGTCGCTGAAATTATCCTGGCTGGCCAATTGCAACTCCCTGGCTTTTTTCAGGGCCTCCACAAAAGCCGGGGTTTCCGCTTGTGACCCCGCCAGTCCACGAATAATTTCTACAGGAGATACCTCCAATACTACATGCATTCCGCCTTGCAAATCCAATCCAAGGCTAAGCTCGTTTTCTTTCACTTCTTTATAGGTAAACTCGGCCCCAAAAAGATTATAGACGGGCTGATTCCAGACAGAATCCAGGTAGTTGACCTTTTTTAACAGATTGACGGTACCGCTTGCATCGGTCGCGTAGGTAGTGGCCTCTTGCTGCACTCTCCGCGACACAAACGTGAACGACAGATAATACACACAGAGCGCTGTAATGATGATCGTAAGACCAACAACAAATCCTTTGTTTTGCATATACGTTTTTTAATAAATTGATTGACTGTTGAAAAACCTAATTTAAAGCGCGTTTAAAAACGCATGGTCGCCAGGCGACCTCAAAAGTGACGACCGTCAGGGTGCGTTTGGAGAAATGACGGTCCGGAAGAGCGTCTGAAAATACGTTACCGTAATCGCTGCTACCCGAAGAGGCAGTTTTTTCTTTTCCTGGCCTATGGTCAAAATCTCTAACAGCGAAGCAGGAACAAATCGATCCAATTGAATAGCCGAAGCGGTAACGGCCTCGGTGCCAACGGTAGGTTTAATGACCGGGATTTCTGTTTTTTGGCCATCTTCTATTTTCTCACCGGGGGTTTCGGCAGGTGGCAACCACACGGAGAAAACGATCATGATTACCGCTATCATGCCTGTAATAATCATCACTAATCTGGAGGTGTTTTTTCGCATGTTTAAAAATGGCCTACAAAAGTAGGCAATTGGACGTATTATGCAACTTACCGTCAAAAAGTCTACGTAGAGGCCTATTTTTCGCGGATGATTGCTTTCAAATAGCCTGTTAAGACATCCAATGCGCGATCAAAATGGCTGTTGTTGGGAATGACGATGTCCGCCTGATGTTTGAGGGGCTTAATTAATCTTTCATACACGGGCATGACGTGAAACTGAAACCGGTAAAGGACATCATCCAGATCATATCCGCGCTCAATCTGATCACGTCTGATTCTTCGACCCAACTTGACGTGATCTTTTGCTTCAATAAAAATTTTCAGATCGAGTTCTTTTTCGAGGTCTTCAAAATACTGAACAAAAAGCCCTTCCACGACAATGATCGGTGCCGTTTTAAATTCCAATACCTGGGGTTCGGCAGCGGGATTGTTAAAGGTGTATTCTTTTTTGGTAATGTTTTGTCCGGCTTTGAGCTTCAACAAGTCCGCAGCAAATGTTTCGTGATCGATGGATATGGGTAAGTCAAAATTTTTGATCCCGTTTTCATCAATGGGTTGCTGATCGCGAGGCTTGTAGTAGTTGTCTTGCGAGATCAGGCATATTTCTTCCGGTAAAAAGCGAGACGAAAGTCCCTGCAAAAAAAATGTTTTACCCGAGCCGCTGCCTCCGGTAATGCCAATGGTGAATGGTTTCTGCATTAGCTTTTCAGTTGGTGAAGATACATGATAAATTTCTGCATGGCCTGAGCCCTGTGGCTGATGGTGTTTTTTTCTGCTAACGTCATTTCTGCCAACGTTCGTGATTGCCCGTTCGGCACAAAAACAGGATCATAGCCGAAACCATTCGTTCCTCTCTTTTCATGAATGATCGTTCCGGATAGCACCCCCTCAAAATAGTGAGGTTGTGAATCTTGCATCAGGCAAATCACGGTTCGGAACTGTGCCGAGCGATCCGAATGATTTTCAAGGTTGTTCAATAGCACACGGATGTTATCATCTGCCGATCGCTGCGGTCCGGCATACCGCGCAGAAAAAACCCCGGGCGCACCGCCCAGGGCTTTTACTTCCAATCCGGTGTCATCCGCAAAACATGAGACATGGTAGTGTTCAAAAACATAGGAGGCTTTTTGCCAGGCATTGCCCTCCAGCGTGTTTTGTTCTTCCGCCAATTCTTCCAGACATCCAATGTCCTGTAAGCCCATCAACGGAAACCCGCTTCCTACCAATGCCTGTACTTCGGAAATCTTATGAAGGTTATTGGTAGCGAAGCACAGGGTCATATCACATCCAGTAGCTCGATTTCAAAAATCAGATTTGCGTTTCCGGGAATACCATTCGTACCTCCGGGTCCATAACAATACCCCGAGGGAATGTACAACGTGGCTTTCGTACCCTCCTCCAGTAGGGGAAAAGCAATCTGCCATCCGGTAATCAACCCGTTTAATGGAAAAGTGATGGGGCTACTGGATTGATCAAATACCTGTCCGTTGGAAAGAAACGTTCCTTTATAGGTAACCCGAACGCTGCTAGCCAAGGTAGGCTTGGGGCCTGTGCCCGCTTCAGTAACTACATACCTCAACCCGGATTCGTGCTGAATGGCCGTGATACTCCGGGCCGCCAGGTACGCATCAATCGCTTCAATATCTTTTGCCAATTGTTCCTCAAAGGTGGGCACCTCTTCCGTTTTCAGACATGAACTGAATGCCAGACAACCAAGAACCATGACACTGCTGATCAGATACCTCATCTTTTGGCGGGTTTGATGTCTACCATTTCCATATCAAACGTTAATACCTCATTGGCGCCAATATCAGCACTGCGCTGACGGGGACCGTAAGCAAGCCCGGACGGAATGAATACTTTGATCTTCGATCCTTTGTTCATCAATAAGATGGCTTCCTCCCATCCCTGAATAACTGAGTTCTGACCTGCCGTCAAAGTATAAGGTGCGTACGCGCGGCTGGAATCAAACATGTTTTGTCCCTTGGCTACTTCTTCCATGCTGGTATCAAAACATTTTCCATTTAATAAAAACCCTGCGTAGTGAATGCTCACCACGTCACCAACCATGGCATTGGGGCCCTTACCGCTTTGAACCATTACATACCGCAATCCGGATGGAGTGCTCAAGGCCTGGATCCCTTTGGCGGCCAAATGCTCGTCAATCAAGGCAGCATCCTTCGCTACCTGAGCCTCGGCATCTTTTTGCATCTTCGCCACTTGCTTCGCCTGATATTCGTTTTGCAATGCGGCAAATTCTTCCTGGTTCACAATCTTGCTCATGGCCACGTGGAAAGTGAAAAGAGAAGCCGTGTCTACATTGGGCGGCACCGGCTGACCCCAGGTATCATTAAATAACTTCTTCGCGGGTACGGTAAAAACGACACTATCTCCTTTGGTCAGTGATTGCAACACTTGCATGACACCATCCGCTGCTACGAATTGGGCCGAGTCAAACACTTGCATCACTACCGGCAACTCATTTTTTTTGGTATCATTCCACACGGAGTCTTTGGCATCTTTGAATACCATTTCCATCACCAGGTACTCGCCCGACTTGCCTTTGATGCCATCTCCTTTGCGTACCAACTGGTACTTCTGACCGGACGGTGTCTCTTTTTCATTTGAACAGGCCGTCATCAGTGCTACAGCCAACATCATCACGAAACTTACTCTTTTCATGTAGTATTAAAATTAAAATTGATTTATGTATTTAAAGCTTGTTTGTATTGCGGGAGTATCGATAAAAATTTTTCAAGGGTTTTTTCCAGAGTCATCTTGGATGAGCCTCCGGCTGCGTTATGGTGTCCCCCTCCTTCAAAGTGCGTCCGGGCCAGATCACTCACCGAAAAACTCCCCAACGATCGGAAAGAAAGTTTGATTTCTTCTTTCCGGTCATACATCAACACGGCCATTTTAATTCCTTTGATGGAAAGACCGTAGTTCACCAACCCCTCCAGGTCACCCGTTTGTGCCTGAAACTGTTGAAGTTCCTTAGCCGAGATGGCCATGTAAGTTGTGTTGAATTCCGGCAACACCACGAGTTTTTCGTAGAGCGCAAAACCCGTCATGCGAAGACGCTCCAAGGTGTTTGTATCGTAGATGTTTTTGGAGATCTCGTGCGGGTTGGCCCCGCGAGCCACCAGTTCGGCAGCAATCAAAAATTCCTTGTGCCGGGTATTGTTATGCCGGAAGCCTCCCGTGTCGGTCATTAAACCAGCATATAAGCAGGTGGCGATGGCCAGATCAATGGAAGATTTTTCGCCCAAAAGATCTATTAACTCAAAAATCAAACCGGCAGTAGAGGCTGAACTTACATCCCACAACCTATACCGGGCAAAATCTTCCGGCTCCTGGTGATGATCAATCATCACTTTGATTGCTTGCGAGGTTTTGACACCGCTCCCCAAATCATGGATTCGGCTCAGGCTGGAAAAATCCAGACAAAAAATAATGTCCGCAGTGGCAAAGGCATGCTCCGCCCGCTCGCGGGGTTCGTTTGTTGATTTTGTGATGGCAATGACAGACTCATGACCTGGAAGCCAGGCCAAAAAATCAGGATAATCACTGGGAGAAATAACAGTGACTTCATGCCCTTTTTTGCGAAGAAAACCGGCTAACCCCAGGGAAGAACCGAGGGCATCTGCATCGGGCTTGAAATGCGTCACAATCGCCACTTTTTTAGGGCTTTGGAGCAATTCCTTGAATTCGGCTAGGTTTTCCATCGGGTCAAGGGGGCAAAAATCGGTATAATTAGGCATATTTCAATTTGCCAATTACCAGTAAGGCGGTATCAGACACGAGGCGAAGTAAATGACGAGCAGAAAAACGATTGCCTTCAAGAAAACTGAATACTTTACTTTGCCTGGATCCGATTTTTGGAAGGATGAAAACATGTCCGATTTCTGAATTTGTCCTCCAAATCATGGACTTGTTTTGATACCTTTGCGCGCAAATTTTTAACCCTTATACAAGTCCCATGGCAGGAAACAGAACATTTACCATGATTAAGCCCGATGCCGTTAGTGCCGGCAACAGCGGAGCTATCACCAAAATGATTGAGGAAGCAGGATTCCGTATTGTAGCGATGAAAAAAGTAAGCCTGAGCAAAGAATTGGCAGGCCAGTTTTATGCCATCCATAAAGAACGTTCCTTTTTTGGCGAGCTGGTCAGCTACATGAGCAGCGGCCCCATCATTCCGATGATCTTAGAGAAGTCAAATGCAGTGGAAGATTTTCGCAAGTTGATTGGCGCTACGGACCCTTCCAAGGCCGCCCCTGGCACCATTCGGGCATTATTTGCCAAATCCATTGATGCCAATGCCATTCATGGCAGCGACTCTGACGAGAACGCAGCCATTGAAGGCAATTTCTTTTTCTCACAGTTTGAGCGTTTTTAGAGTCAAGGCTGGTTTCTGATCGCGAAAGTGTTTAACCCGCGGTCAGGAACCAGAATCCTGAATTCTTGTTGTGAATCAAACCAATCATCTTATTCCCTTCCGATATGTTACTTGATCCCACGTATTCCGAAAGATTTGAACATCGTCATAACGCGCCCGATGCCCGTCAGATATCTGACATGCTAAAGGTGGTAAAAGCTTCTTCTGTTGATGAACTGATTGATCAAACTGTGCCGGCCAATATCCGTTTGAAAAACCCTCTTCAACTGCCAGCGCCTCTGTCGGAATACGCCTTTTTGAAACATTTCAAAAAGATGATGTCAAAGAACAAAACCTTCAAATCATATATTGGAACCGGATATTATAACACCATCACGCCAGGAGTGATTTTGCGCAACATCCTGGAAAACCCGGGGTGGTACACTGCCTACACACCTTATCAGGCAGAAATTGCCCAGGGCCGTCTGGAAGCTTTGATTAACTACCAAACGTTGATCATTGATCTGACCGGAATGGAGATTGCCAATGCCTCCTTGTTGGATGAAGGCACCGCAGCTGCCGAAGCCATGCATTTGTTGTACGCTTCGCGGAAAGCATCCAAAAAAAATGCAAATGTCTTTTTTGTAGACGAGCATGTCTTCCCTCAGACGATCGATTTACTTAAGACGCGGTCGGCACCGATCGGAGTTGAATTAAAAATTGGTGACATCACCCGGTTAGATATTACCAATGCCTCCATTTTTGGCGTGTATGTGCAATATCCCAACAATCATGGAGCCGTAATCGATCACAGCTCTTTCATAGCGGCAGCGCATGAAAAAGAAGTGGCGGTGGTCATGGGAACCGACTTGATGTCGCTTCTGCTTTTAAAATCACCCGGTGAAATGGGTGCCGATGTGGTGGTGGGAAGCAGTCAGCGGTTTGGAGTACCCATGGGCTTTGGCGGACCTCACGCGGCTTTCTTTGCCACGAAAGATGAATACAAGCGGCAGATGCCGGGTCGCATCATTGGCGCTTCTTTGGATGCCAAAGGAAATCCGGGTTACCGCATGGCTTTACAAACACGCGAACAACATATCCGAAGAGAAAAAGCTACTTCCAACATCTGCACGGCTCAGGTTTTATTATCGGTAATGGCGGGCATGTACGCAGTGTATCATGGCCCGGAAGGGTTAAAGAAAATAGCGGGGCGTATTCATGCCTTAACACAATGGCTTAATAAGTCGATACAATCTGCGGGGATTCCTCAGTTGAACGAACATTTTTTCGATACACTTAAAGTAAAAGTTAGCAACGCTGCAGCTATCCGTCAAAAAGCGGAGGAGAATCATATCAACTTTCGCTATTTCCCGGATGGCCACGTTGGCATTTCGTTGGATGAGACCACTACTTCGGAAGATATTGATGTCATTTTAAAAGTACTTGGCGCTAAGAGGGTCGCGGATTCCATGGAAGGATTAAACGTTTCATCCGCCTTGGTTCGTCAATCTTCTTATTTGACACATCCGGTTTTCAATTCACACCACAGCGAACACGAAATGCTTCGCTACATTAAAAAATTAGAAAATAAAGATCTGTCGATGGTGCATTCCATGATTTCACTTGGATCATGTACCATGAAACTCAACGCCACCACCGAAATGATTCCGGTAACGTGGCCGGAGTTGGGACAAATCCATCCATTTGCCCCAGCTGATCAGACATTGGGGTATAAAGAAATGATTGACAACCTCTCGGAATGGTTACAGGAAATAACCGGTTTCACCGGAGTGTCGCTGCAACCCAACAGTGGTGCGCAGGGAGAGTATGCCGGCTTAATGGTCATTCGTGCCTATCATCAACAGCGCGGTGATCATCATCGAAACATCGCTTTGATTCCATCGTCTGCGCACGGAACCAATCCCGCGAGTGCCGTGATGGCCGGAATGGAAGTGATCGTGACTAAGTCAGATGAAGATGGAAAAGTAGATGTAGCCGATCTGAAGTTAAAAGCGGAACAATACAAAGACCGCCTCTCCTGCTTGATGGTAACCTATCCGTCAACGCACGGAGTGTTTGAAGAAGCGATTACAGAAATTTGCGAGACTATTCATAAAAATGGTGGTCTTGTTTACATGGATGGCGCCAATATGAATGCACAAGTAGGCTTAACTTCGCCAGCCAACATTGGAGCAGACGTCTGTCACCTCAATCTTCACAAAACCTTTTGCATTCCACACGGTGGCGGTGGTCCCGGCATGGGTCCGATTTGTGTGAACGACAAGTTAAAGCCTTACTTACCCGGTCATGCGCTGGTGAAAACCGGTGGTGATCTGGCCATTTCGGCTGTATCAGCGGCTCCGTGGGGAAGTGCCAGTATTCTGGCCATCTCCTATGCCTACATCGCCATGATGGGCGGTGAAGGATTAACCAATGCAACCAAGTTGGCGATTCTGAATGCGAACTATATTAAAGAACGACTGAATGGACATTATAAAATTCTGTATACCGGCACGCATGGTCGCGCTGCGCATGAAATGATTGTGGATTGCCGCGACTTTAAAAAAGTCGGAGTAGAAGTGGAAGATATTGCCAAACGTCTGATGGATTATGGTTTCCATGCTCCTACCGTCTCTTTTCCGGTGGCAGGCACCATCATGATCGAACCTACGGAAAGCGAACCCAAAGCTGAACTGGACCGTTTTGTCGATGCTTTGATTGAAATCAGAAATGAGATTCGTGAAATTGAACAAGGGAAATACGGCAAGGAAGAAAATGTGTTGAAGAATGCTCCTCACACCGCTGCGGTGATCACTGCCGATGAGTGGACGTATTCCTATAGCCGCCAAAAGGCCGCTTATCCCTTACCATTTGTCAAAGAAGCTAAGTTCTGGCCCTCGGTGAGTCGCGTAGATAATGCGTATGGTGACAGAAATCTGGTCTGCAGCTGTCTGCCCATAGAAGACTATGTCTCTAAAGAAGCAGAAACGGTCAGTTGATTATCTGCATGAAAGGAATTCAGAAAATGCCCCGCCATCCGCAGGGCATTTTTTGTTTATCGCCCGGGTAACACACCTCGCCAAACAGACGCGAATAAATTCTACTTTTACAACACTTAAAATGACTGGCTTTTGAAAACGGTATGCTTCTGCGTGTTGATCGCTTCTACCCTTTCCGGTGTTGCTCAAAAGAAATCCTACTCTGGTCTGCCGTCAGATGTGTGGCCAAAATTGTACAACATATCGTATCAGGCTCATGAAAAAGATTGGGAAGATTTTGGTAAACCGGTTTTTAGCAAAGAAGTGCAAGCACTGGCAGGCAAGACTGTCACCCTGCCGGGCTTTCTGGTTCCCTTTGAAACAGGTATGAAAAGCACCCATTTTATGTTTACCTCGCTTCCCCTCAATGCCTGCTTTTTTTGTGGCGTGGGCGGACCGGAAACCGTGATCGAAATTTTTTCTGCTAAACCGGTACACTACACGGATAAACCCGTGGAACTAAAGGGGCGGTTACTTCTTAACAATCGCAACCCTAACCAGATGATTTACATTCTCGAAAATGCAGAGTTCTTGGGTGAGATTGATTTCTAGTGTTATCTTAAATCTGAATTGACGTCAGTACTTTATTCATTGACCACTGGCAAAAGCATTTGACCATGCTCTGACCCAACCAACAACCCTTTGGCGATTGAGCATTGGTCAACTTCAACCGCCACATGATACTTAACTTAGCACTAGTCTATCGATACCTTCAATTACCATCCTGGTTACTTTACTTCTACTTGTTTCAATATGTACATATGTCGGTTGATATCTGATACATTCAAAAACAAAGTTCCTTCCAGCACCATGGGTTTGCTGCTAAACAAAATTTTTTGACTTGTTTCCAATTCGACTACCGTTTCTGGTCCTGCGGCCCCACAGAAATAGCAAATATTGAAGGGTAAAGCAGAAAACATATACCGCTCATCTCCTACTTCCCCGGCCGGAATGATATACCCTTTTAACTGAATCCGTTTCCCGTGCCACTCTTTCAAGTATTGAGTAAATACAGGAACATCCTGAACATACCCCTGTTTGTCTTTTTTCTTTTCAAAACCCACTTGCGCCAGCACATGCCAGAAGTTATCCTGTTGAACGGGATTGATCCATAAAATGAAAATCCAACACAAACGCATGTCTAAAAATAAACCAGCGGAGTCATATGAACCAACGAGTCACCTCAAACGTTTGAAATATTGTAAATTGGTACAGTTTTGCGTAATCGTTCTCGCGCAGGGCATTCTACGCACCGGCTTCAGGCGTCTGAAAAATGAAAGTTTTATATAAGATCTGTTAAAAAAATCGATTATGGCCTTTTTATTTGATTCCTTCGAAAACTGGAAAGCGGAAAGTATATCTACCTCCAAAACCCTGGTGCAGTTGGTTATGGAGTACGAGTTAAACATCCGTCCACGATCGGAGAAAGAAGTACGGGAAGGTCTGGCCAAAGCCTGGGCGGTGATGAAAGATGCGGTTCATACCGGCCTGGAAAAAGATATGACCTCCCGATCGGGTATGATCAACAATGGTGCAAAAAAAGTATATCGATATCCGAAGGCCGTGCTATCCCCAGAGTTTCAGCGGTTGATTGCCCGTGCGTTGGCAGCCAAAGAAGTAAACTCGTGCATGGGACGCGTGGTGGCTGCCCCGACTGCGGGTGCCAGTGGCATTATGCCGGGAGTGTTATACACCTTACAAGAAATTCATCAGATCGATGATGAAATGATCATTGATGCCATGTTGCTGGCGGCCGGCATTGCATTAATTATGGAGCAAAAGGCCAGCATTGCCGGTGCCGTAGGCGGCTGTCAGGCTGAAACCGGTACTGCCGCTGCCATGGGAGCCGGTGCGATTGTGTATTGTCTGGGAGGAAACACGGATCAGATTTTTAACGGAGTGGCCATTACGGTTCAATGTATGCTAGGTCTGGTGTGCGATCCGGTAGCGGGATTAGTGGAAGTACCCTGTGTGGTCCGAAATGCCAGTGCGGCTGCTATTGCCAATAGCTCCGCACAGATAGCACTGGCGGATGTTAGCAGTGTCATTCCGGTGGATGAGGTGATTGAAGCCATGGGCGAGATTGGTGCGAGTATGGAAACCCGTTACAAAGAAACAGCACTCGGAGGATTGGCTGCTACCAAAACCGGGCAAGCTATTGCCAAAAAAGTATTGATCCGTGACATTGAAGTGCTCCCGGACGAAACGTGTGACATCACGGGGACATGAAGCAAAGCGGAATACCGAGGTTGACCCGGAGTTGTTAATTCTGAGTAAGGATAAATGCCCCCCAATAATATGGCTGCGGATATTTTGCCTGGAGTGTGATCATGGCTTCATGAAAGGCTTCCGCAAGATTTTGTGTTTCGGCAAGGTGTGAATAAAAGTTTGTCATAAACATCATCGTAGCTTCATCGTCAACTTTCCATAAAGAAGTGATAATATTCTGAGCGCCTGCTTTCAGCAAGGCCCGCTTAAGTCCGTAAAGACCTTCACCAGGAATAACTTCGCCCAATCCGGTTTCACACGCTGAGAGAACCACCAACTGAGTACCGAATAAATTCAAGTCCTGCATTTCAGCCGAGGTTAAAATACCTTCTGGCAGCAACTTAAAATCATTTTCACCGATTGCTTTCTGCGCACCAGCTAAAATGAGTCCACTACCAGCCATAGTCGCAAAAATTTCATGATAGGATGATCTGCTTCTGGTCTGATCTAACCAAAACCCGTGTGTGGCCAAGTGAAGCAGATCACTGTTGCTATTCTGAAACAATAATTGCTTGGTTGCATTCTGTTTAGTGAGTTTAACTACGTTTGTGTTTTGCTTTTGCAACAGGTTTGCAATGGCCTCCACTTCGGTAGCGGTTCCTGGAAGATCGGAAATTGCGTTGCGACTTAAAAACTCGCGTGAGGTACGGACCGTATCCGTCTTGACAGGCGTGGGTTTGTCGTTGAATGTCGGGTTGCCCAACACGGTGGCTGATGTAAAGCGCAATGGTTTAAAACCATGGATGTTGGCCACTGTGGGGACAGTAAGAATTTTGTACGCTGATAGCAGGTATTGGTTAGTCGTTGGATTAAATAATGCATTTGCGTTGATGAGATTAAATACGCCATCAGGAGCCCAGTAAATAGTTTTTATCCCGCTTAAGTGCTTGGTCAGTGGCTCCCAGAACACGCTGTAAGAATTCCTATCAGGCTGTTGAACGATAATGCTGTTGCGATAGCGCTTATAAAATTTTCCCTCCAGGTCGGCACCAGAAAAAGGAAACTCCACATATTGCAGGGGTCCGGTTTTTCGGATGATCAAAGCCGCGTATTTTGTCTCGGTGCCGTAATAGATTTTATGATTCACGTGTAAGCGGACAATCTCAATGGCGGCTTCATCAGGCTTTAGATTTGCGCGAATAGAGTCCAATGATTGTACGTAATCTAACTTCATACTGGCGGTGTCACGGACGGAACGAATCAGTCTCTCTTCCGCCTCAAGGACATATTTTTTCAAGGCGGTTAAAGCTCTTTCATCACGTTCGTCTTTTACATAGAGTTCATTCAGATATTTGCGTAACTCTTGCCAAAGCACAAAATTTTTAGCTACCTGCGGGTCGTTCGACCGCGACACATCATAAAGTAACTGAAAGTTACCTCTGAGAATAAAAGAATGTTGAAAAAGCACTTGTCGCAACCCCACCCGCAAAGCGCTATCATAAGCTTCAGGCGTTGCGATTTTTCCAAACTCGCTTACAACATTCAAATACCGACTTAATGTTTCGTGCTGCCGCTGAGCAAAGAAAAGTTGTGCCTCCTCTGAAAAGCCGAGGCGAAGGACCACAGCTTTCGGATTCTCCAAAACAAAAAGATTTTTGTACACAATTAGTGACTGCCTGTATTGTCCCTCTCGCCCCAGTAAAAACGCCAGATCTTTCTTCCATTCGTTGGCAGCAAAGCTTTGATGTTGAAGTTCGAGTTGCTCAATACGGTTGAAATAAAAGCTTTTATAAACAGGATTGCCGAAGTAAGCCAGTTTTTGCGCAAGGGTTTGATCGTTTAGCAAATCGAGGTAAGCCAAGAAGTTTTTTTGTCTTACTTCTTCCAGCTTTCGGGTGAGAGAATCAGTTAAGGAAACAGGCTTGCCCAGTCGCGCATGCAGCAAAGCCTGATTTTTTCCTTTTAATAACCAGATGGGGTCTGGTGTTTTAGTATGTTTATTTTTAAAATGGGTATCCGTTAGTTGGTAAAGCGAATCGGCCCCTCTAAAATTTCCTAACGTTTCATAAAAATGAGCAGCGCTAAGCCAGAGTCGTTCGGGAGCAAATTTGTAGCTACACGACCATGCTACAACAGCATCAGCTACCGCTTCCTCACCTTCGGCATACAAACCGGAAGCAGCATAGTAAGAAAGTCGGGCCTCTAGAAAATCCTGCATATCATTCTGTTCGGTTGCTGCAGTAGCTACATCTTCAAAATACCTATTCATGGCTGTATCCGCTTGAATGACTTTCCACACCGGCTTAAGTAGTTGTACGTGTCGGCTTACCTGGTCAATAATCTGGTCAGCCGATTCGTAATCGGTACTACGAATAAAATGTTCAAGTGCTGGCACGCTTCGGGTTTTCCAAAGAATAGGGAACTCTGTTATCAATGGTTGACTAAACATTTGGGGTTTATCAAAGAACCCACTCTTCTCCATTTCGTTGTAATGATCGAGGCTATCGGGCAGCGCGCGATCAAGCAAGTGTGTATAACCGCTTGTCATCAGGTCGGCCATTTTCATAGCTTCACCAATCCGATCGTCCAGTTCCGGTTGCTCAAGTTTAGGATCTACTGCTTGTTGATACTTAAACAGTCCGCTATATAGTCCGGCCATCAATTGTGCTTCTACATACAGTAAACTACTGGCGCGATGGTTCCCAACAAAAGCAAAAGCAGAATCTGCTAACTGAACCGCTTGCTTAAATTGTTTTAGTGATGCCGCTTCTAAGGAGGCGTTATAAATAGAATAGAACTGTTCGGCTTCGGCATAAAGTTTTTCAACATTAAGTGAATCAAATGCATCCTGCTTTAGAATGAAACTTCCGTAGGTAAGATAAGGATCTCGCTTTCGCCTGAAGGCATTCAATTCATCAATATCTGTTATGATTTTTATTGGGAAATTAAAGGTTACATCAGGAACTTTAATATACCCCTCTGAAAAATAAGCTGAGGTATGCTTGATAAAAACTTGATGAAAGGACTTAAAATCAGGATTGTCGAAAAGTCGTTCTTCAAGTAAAATAGTGGTGCGTCCGGTATTCAGCGAGTCGGTTCGATAAATAGAATTAAGGGCTTCCGTCTTTTTTCCCTTGGTTAAACCGAAAGCCCACTCACTGGATAATGAACCCATGGAAACCGTACTACCGATGAGATTGAGATCAACTTCGGCATGCAAAGTAGTTTCATCATGGTAGTCGGATGTTTTGATCTGACTAAACCAAATATCTTTTACTTCGACAGAGAAACCGATCAGCTCAACAGATAGTCTAACGATTTCGCTTGTTGTCTCAAATACTTGGGTGTCTTTTGCGAAAAATTGCGCAAATAAATAATACGAACCTGGCTTAAGTGAATGTTTGACTGGAAAACTCTTATAGGAATATTTGGGCAATGTGCAGATTGAATCCAACACAAGTAAATCGTTCACACTGAGAACGGGATCAGTTGACGCGAATATTTTTAAGCTGCCTGGTATGGATGTATCGAACCCGAACGAATGAGGTCGCACCTCGGCAATTAATCGCAGGGGATCGTTGGCCATCCCCAAAAAATCGATAGACGCCTGAGTTTGCTGTGAAGAAATGATCAACGAATACGCTTGCTTTTCCTGAGCCGATGCTACCCATCCAGTAAAAACCAAAAGAAACCAAGCAATATGTTTCATTCCCACTTATGTAATCTACATGCCTCTAAACTCATTGATTTATAGACTATTTTATGAGTTTTATTCAAATTTTTGATACACAACCAATCCTTCAGCTCCTTTTCATTATTACCTCAAAAACTCCGGAAAGACTTCGTTGCCAAAAAAATAAATGACTCCGGTAAAGACGAATGACCAAAAGGAGGCGCTGATCAGCATGTAAACAATAATTTTTTCCCGATTTCCAACCAAACTGACAGCCAGTAACGTACCTCCAATGGGCGTCAGGAGCAACGGTGTAAGGGCAGCCACTCCCGCCAACCCATATTTTTTCATAATCGCTGCAAATCTTTCGTTTCGTTCCGAAAATCTTTTTCGATTCGGAAAAAACCGATTCATCAATTTTTGAAAAAAAGAGCCAAAGTAGGTCAATGCCAACACAACGGTCATCATTCCTGCTGTCGTGGCAATCACGGTCACAAAAAAATTTAGTTGCCCCAGTGCCCCACTAATCGGACCTAAAATAAATTTAAGCATACTTGGCAAATACACTGACCAGAATGCTTTCAAAATCTCCTCCCACATACCTAAAATGGCTGAATCTGTTTATTGTTTGTTACCAAAACTCAGATCACCGGCATCGCCCAATCCCGGCACGATATACGAGTTTTCATCCAGCCGCTGATCCACTGAAAATGTCCAGAGGGTGTGCTGCGATGTCAGGTATTGATCAATATACGCAATTCCTTCGGGTGCTGCAATCAGGGAAGCAATATGAATATGAGTTGGGGTTCCGTGACTCAGGAGTTGCTGACAGGATTGAACGATCGACTTTCCGGTGGCCAGCATGGGATCGATCAAGATAAGTGTCTTCCCTTCCAGTGAGGGTGCCGCTACATAATCTAATTGAATGACAATCTCCTGTTCTTCTTTTCGGTAAGCACCGATAAATCCGCTATCCGCCACATCAAAAAAACTTTGGAACCCCTGAAAGTAAGGTAGGCCGGCCCGTAAAATACTTACCAAAACTACCGATGCCTCCAATTCCACTCCCGATGCCCGGGCCAAGGGTGTTTGTACCACAATATCTTTGTATGGGAGCGTTTGAGAAATTTCATATGCCATGATCTGACCCAACCGTTCCAGATTTCTGCGAAAGCGAAGACGATCTCCTTGCTGATGAACATCACGGAGTTCCGCTAAAAAGATCCCGGCCAACGAAGAAGTCTGAAGCACTTTTAAACTCATAGAATTTTTATCTGATGAAAATTTAGGATAAAGTTGCACATTCGTCTCCACTTCATGAAGAAAAAAACAACCTCCTCTGCTGACCCACTTCTTCGCCAATTATGCGAAATTCATGCCCCTTCGGGACAGGAGGCTCCCCTTCGCGATTTTCTCTTGCACTATGTGGCAAAAGAAAAGAAAAAGTGGAAATATAAACCCACCCTTTATTATGGTGAGGGGTTTCAGGATTGTCTGGTCATGTCCTTTGGGAAACCGCGCACAGCCATCTTTGCTCACATGGACAGCATTGGTTTTACCGTCCGCTATCAGAATCAGTTATTATCTATTGGCAGTCCTGATGCCGAGACAGGAACCTTGCTGGTAGGAAAAGATTCGCTGGGCGAAATTGCATGCACCCTCAACTATGACGCTGATAACCACGCATTCTACTCATTTGGTCGCGCCATTGATCGGGGAACATCCTTGACGTATAAAGTTCACTTTTCCGAAACACAGGAATACATCCAATCCGCTTATCTGGACAATCGGCTGGGAGTTTACAACGCCCTCAAAGTTGCCGAAACACTGAAAGATGGTGTGATTGTTTTTAGCTGTTGGGAAGAACATGGGGGTGGTTCCGTAGGCTATCTCGCTGATTTTATCTATCGAAAGTGGAAAGTCAGGCAGGCGTTGATTTCAGATATCACCTGGGTAACGGACGGAGTTCACCACGGACAAGGTGTGGTGGTATCCTTGCGCGACCGTAACCTGCCGCGTAAAATATTTTTAGATAGAGTCATCCGCATCCTGCAAAAGAAAAAAATTCTCCATCAATGGGAGGTAGAAGGGATTGGCAGCAGCGATGGCGGTGAACTGCAACGTAGCCCGCTTCCGATCGATTGGTGCTTTATCGGGGCTGCCGAGCAGGGCGCCCATACCCCGCATGAGCGGGTTCATAAAGCGGATATACAATCAATGATCCGTGCTTATCAGGAATTAATGAAAGAATTATAAATCTATGCTTATGACCACCCGAAGAAATTTTCTCAAAACCTCTACTGCCGCTAGTGTAGGTATTTCCCTGCTTCCTTCCAGCGCTGTCTTTGGAAAAGATAAAGAATCGAAAGTCAGGCTCGGCTTCATTGGTGTGGGTTTACGGGGTCAAAATCACCTGGAACTCGCCCTCAAACGAAGTGATGTAGAAGTACTCGCCCTTTGTGACGTGCAGCCACGAATGATGGAAATGAGTTTGAAACTGGTCACTGAGTCCGGCAAACCCAAACCGGCCGTTATCCTGGACGGACCATATGGGTACAAAAAGTTGCTGGAAAACAAAGACATTGATGCCGTCATTATTTCTACACCCTGGGAATGGCACACGGTGATGTGCATCGATGCCATGAATGCCAAAAAGTATGTGGGGTGCGAAGTCATTACCGGTATGACGATCGAAGAGTGCTGGAGATTGGTGCACACGAGTGAAAAAACGGGCATGCCGTTGATGATGCTGGAAAACGTTTGTTACCGGAGAGATGTGATGGCTGTTATGAATATGGTGCGTCAAGGTATTTTTGGAGAGCTGATCCATTTGCAGGGAGGCTATCAGCATGATTTACGGGAGGTAAAATTTAATGATGGAAAAAAAGCTTTTGGAGGTGGAGTAGAATTTGGCGACAAAGGCTTTTCCGAAGCTCAATGGCGAACACAGCACTCCGTTATGCGCAACGGTGATTTGTATCCCACCCATGGTATCGGGCCAGTCGCCATGATGGCCAATATTAACCGAGGCAATCGCTTTACACAACTGGTGTCCTACGCCTCCAAAGCCAGGGGCTTGCATGACTATGTCGTAACAAAGAATGCAGATCATCCCAACACCAAAGTAGAGTTCAGGTTGGGAGATGTAGTAACCACTATGATTCAAACCCTGCAAGGAGAAACCATCTTGTTGCAACACGACACCAATTTACCGAGGCCTTACTCATTGGGGTTTCGTGTGCAGGGAGCCCGTGGTATTTGGATGGACATTAACCGGTCGATCTACATTGAAGGAAAAAGCAAAGAGGCACACCGATGGGAAGAAGCCAGGACGTGGCTGGAACAATATGACCATCCGCTCTGGAAAAAATATGGTGAAGATGCCAACGGTGCTGGTCATGGAGGGATGGATTGGTTTGTCATACATGCCTTTATTGAGTCCGTCAAACGCAAAACCAATACCCCTCAGGATGTGTATGATGCCGTTACCTGGAGCGCCATCACCCCCTTATCGGAAGAGTCTATACAAAAAGGTGGTGAGTCGGTTGTGTTTCCCGATTTTACCAATGGCCAATGGATGTTTCGGAAAAATCAATTTGCCTTGGGTGATGACTATTAGAAGTCATTTTAAAAAACCTTGTGGTGTGTCAGACTAAGGTTCTCGAAGCCTGGAGCGGAGTCAACTACTGCTTCGAGCACAGGCTGATGGGAATCCGGTATTGTTCGATGGCTTCTGGTCTCTTTAAGACGTATGAACGCCTGATCTCATTTGATTAATCCTGTATCTTGCGGTCTTCAATGATCGCCTATGCGCCAGCAACTACTCACCGAAGGAGCCAAAGAACTTAGTTATGAAATTCGTGAAATTGTAAAGAAGGCGGAGCAAATCAAACGCCTCGGGAAGCCTATCGTATGGGAAAACATCGGAGACCCGATTCAAAAACATCATACGCTGCCCGGGTGGATACGCACCATTATTGCCGACCTGGCTTTACAAAATGACTCTTACAGCTACTGTCCAAGCAAAGGAATTCTGGAGACACGTGAATTTTTAGCGACTCAGACCAACCAACTCGGAAAGGTTCAGATTACCTCGGAAGATATTTGTTTCTTTAACGGACTGGGAGATGCGATTGCAAAAGTGTATCAATACATTACACCTACGTCACGCGTGATCGGCCCTTCCCCTGCTTATTCAACTCATTCCAGTGCCGAGGCTGCTCATGCCAGTCATGAACCGTTAACTTATAGACTCGACCCGGACAATAAATGGTATCCCGATCTGAATGATTTATACAATAAAGTCAAGTATAACCCCAACATTGTAGGTATTCTGATCATCAATCCCGACAATCCCACCGGGATGGTCTATCCATTCGAGGTCTTGAAAAAAATCGTAGCGATTGCCAAAGAGTTTAATTTATTTCTGATCTGCGATGAGATTTATATCAACATTACCTACAATGGAGCACGCGCCTATTCCTTAGCCGAAGTGATTGATGACGTCCCTGGAATTTCCATGAAAGGAATTTCTAAAGAACTGCCCTGGCCTGGAGCGCGCTGTGGATGGATGGAGTATTACAACCGTCAGCACGATGCCGATTTCAACCGCTTTTGCCAGGCATTGGATAACGCCAAGATGATTGAAGTGTGTTCAACCAAGCTGCCTCAGCTAGCCATTCCTAAGATCCTCGGAGATCCACGCTTTAAAAGTTACCGGGAAGAAACCAACCGGAACATTGGAAGACGAAGTAAAATGATAGCTGAAATTTTAGGAACCGTTCCTCAACTGACCTTCAACGAAACCTTTGGAGCTTTTTACAATACCATCATCTTCCGGCCGGGTTCCCTGCAATCGCACCAGTCCATGATGATTGAAGATGTTTCCGTTCGTCAGCTCATTGAACAATGGACCCATGAATCAATGCCCCTCGACAAGCGTTTTGTTTATTACCTGTTGGGAGCCAAAGGCGTGTGTGTGGTTCCCATCTCCTCGTTCTGCTCAGAACTTCAGGGATTTCGGGTTACCTTGTTGGAGGAAGAGGAAGCCATTTTGAAAACTACGTTTACCGCTATTCGTGATGGTATTGTGGAATATCTGAATTCATAAGCGACTCCAACAACAAAGATTATCTCATGCGTTGACCGAGCCTGGAAAAGTTAGAATAGCAACAGACAGACCAGGCTAACAACTGTTTAGACTAACAATCGTTCTGTTCTGTTCAAAACTTTTTCCGGACGTTTCATTGAAAGTCAGAAATAAATTGCGCAATCTTGTAATCACACAAGTAAAACGATAGCGTGAATTTAATCAGTCAAATGTTAATGAACCGAACCAGCAACGGGCTGAGTCGTGTACGTGTGATTATTAGCGTCATTCTACTCCAGCGAAAACCGGGGCTTTGATGCTATTGACTAAAGAAACAGCAACCGCCCCGATACCCTCGGGGCGGTTTTATTTTATAGGGTTTGTAACCAACTAACGATTGTTCTAAAATATATGTACTACGATGACCAAACGGTACTTTTCCTGGATGGAAAGTTTATCAAAGCCAAAGATGCCCGAATCGACTTGTTTAGCCAGACCCTGCACTATGGGTATGGCACCTTTGAAGGTATCCGCGCCTATCAAACCATTAATGGGGTCAAGATTTTTAAATCGCATGAGCATTTTGAGCGGTTGCGTACCAGTTGCGCTCTGGTCAATATTCCCTTTCAATATTCAGCAGAAGAACTGACACAAATCAGCTATCAGGTTCTGGAAAGAAACAAGCTCTCGAATGCTTATCTGCGTCCATTGGTGTATTGCAGCCCAAACATGTCGCTGACAGCACCCAAGGAAGTATCTCTTATGATTACGGCCTGGGAATGGGGTAAGTATCTCGGTGATCAACTTCTCCGTGTTTGTATTTCTTCCTACCAGCGCCCCAACCCTAAATCAGTCAAAGTAGAAGCTAAGGTTTGTGGTCATTATATCAATTCCATTCTGGCAACCACCGAAGCCAAAGAGCGCGGTTTTGACGAAGCTCTAATGTTAGATAACAAAGGGAATGTAGCCGAAGGTCCGGGTGCTAACTTCTTTTTTGAAAAGGATGGTGTCTTGTTTACGCCCCCGCTGGGAAACATTCTTCCCGGTATAACACGGGCAACCGTATTGGAAATTTGCCGGGAGTTAGACATTCCAGTAGAAGAAAAACTCTTCCGTCCGGAGGAATTGTTTGAAGCGGATAGTGCTTTTTTCTGTGGCACGGCCGCTGAGGTCATCGGTATTGAGTCCATCGAAGGTCAATCTTTTGCGAAACCCTGGAAATCCTCGTTGGGCAATATCATCCAGGAAGCATACAAGTGTATTGTTCTGGATAAAAGTTATTCCTACGTAATCGTATAAGTCGTGAACAAGTACAGCCGCACCATTACACAAGACCCGACTTTACCTGCTTCGCAGGCCATGCTCTATGGCATTGGTCTGACAGAACAGGATTTGAAGAAAGCGCAGGTAGGAATCGTCAGTACAGGATTTGATGGAAATACCTGTAACATGCATTTAAATGATCTTGCGCGTGAAGTCAAGCAAGCCGTGTGGGATCAGGAGCTGGTCGGATTGATCTTTCATACCATCGGTGTCAGTGATGGCATTGCCAATGGCACCGAAGGTATGCGTTATTCGCTTGTCAGCCGGGATGTGATAGCCGACTCTATTGAAACAGTGTGCGGTGCACAATATTATGATGGATTGATTGCCGTGGTGGGATGCGATAAGAACATGCCCGGATCACTCATCGCGATGGGTCGGTTGAATCGGCCATCGATCATGCTTTATGGTGGCACCATTGCCGGTGGTCATTACAAAGGAAAAGAATTAAACATCGTTTCCGCTTTTGAAGCGCTGGGCGAAAAAATAAAGGGTCAGCTTTCGGAAGAAGACTTCAAAGGCATTATTCAGCATTCCTGTCCCGGAGCCGGAGCGTGCGGAGGAATGTATACAGCCAACACCATGGCTTCAGCCATTGAAGTCCTCGGGATGTCTCTGCCCTACTCTTCTTCCAATCCGGCATTAAGCAAAGAGAAATCTGCCGAATGTATCGAAGCCGGAAAAGCTATTCGCATCCTGTTGGAAAAGGACATCAAACCCCGGGATATCATGACCCGCCAGGCATTTGAAAATGCCATCACCAGCGTGATGGTATTAGGCGGTTCCACCAACGCAGTCATACACTTAATCGCTATGGCCAAAAGCGTAGGCATACAGATTACACAGGAAGATTTTCAACACATCTCTGATAAAACTCCTCTCATCGCTGATCTGAAGCCCAGCGGCAAATACCTGATGGAGGCTGTTCATAAGATAGGTGGCATACCAGCCGTTGTTAAATATCTGCTGAAGAAAGGAGTTCTGCACGGAGATTGTATCACCGTGACAGGTAAAACACTGGCTGAAAATGTCGCGAACGCTTCTGACATAGATTTTGATCAGCAAGATGTTATTCTTCCCATCGAACGACCGCTTAAAAAAACCGGTCATATCCAGATCCTATATGGGAATCTGGCTGAGAAAGGATCGGTAGCAAAAATAACCGGCAAAGAGGGCGAACGCTTTAAAGGCACCGCCCGTGTTTTCAATGGTGAATTTGAACTGGTGGATGGCATCAGGTCCGGAAAGATAAAAGAGGGTGATGTAGTCGTTATCCGATATGTTGGTCCGAGAGGCGCCCCGGGAATGCCGGAAATGTTGAAACCTACCAGTCTGATCATGGGCTCAGGCTTAGGCAAAAGTGTGGCGCTGATTACCGATGGACGCTTTAGTGGAGGTTCTCATGGGTTTGTCATCGGGCACATCACACCAGAGGCCTTTGATGGCGGACTACTCTCCCTGGTAGAAGATGGCGACTGGATTGAAATTGATGTCCGAAAACATCAGATCAATTTATTGGTGGATGAAAAAACACTGGCGATCCGCAGGTCGCAATATAAAAAACCACCGCTGCGGGCAACGAGTGGAGTGCTGTATAAATATGCCAGACAAGTAAAGTCGGCAGCGGAAGGATGTGTGACAGATGAAGATTGATGGAGGAACGGATAAAACAACAACTATGGTAGCCTTGGCAGAACCAAAGAATACAGAGGGACCCACTACGCCCGTGGTGAAAAAAAATTCAGGATCGGAAGTTTTGCTGCGCTGTCTGGTACAAGAGAAGGTGGAGCATATCTTTGGCTATCCCGGAGGAGCGATCATGCCCATCTATGATGCCTTATATCATTATGCCGATCAACTGAAACACTTCCTTGTCCGTCATGAACAGGGAGCGATCCACGCAGCCCAGGGATATGCCCGGGTGTCTGGAAAGACAGGGGTAGTCTTTGCTACCTCTGGCCCCGGAGCTACTAACTTGGTTACAGGCTTAGCAGATGCCCTCATTGATTCCACACCGTTGGTGTGTATTACCGGGCAGGTATTTGCACACTTGTTGGGTACCGATGCCTTTCAGGAGACAGATGTTATCAACACCACCCTACCCGTCACCAAGTGGAATATTCAGGTAACCGAAGCCAAAGACATTGCTCCGGCCATCGCCAAAGCATTTTACATTGCTGCCAGCGGACGCCCGGGTCCGGTATTGGTGGATATCACCAAGAACGCGCAAAATGAACTGATCGAGGAGAGTCCTTATAAGCCTTGTCATGCTGTACGCACCTATCATCCCAAACCTTTCCTCTCTCAGACACATGTACGTGAGGCGGCTCATTTGATCAATTCAGCCAAACGCCCTTATATCCTGGCAGGTCAAGGAGTGCTTCTGTCCAATGCAACCAAAGAACTGATTGCATTCTCTGAAAAAACCGGAATACCAGTGGCCAGCACGTTGCTGGGCCTGGGCGCTTTTCCAACCGATCACCCAAATTATGTCGGCTATCTGGGTATGCACGGTAACTATGGGCCTAATATCAACACCAATCAATGCGATGTTCTCATAGCCATCGGCATGCGTTTTGACGATCGGGTAACCGGAAACGTGAGCAAGTATGCCAAACAAGCCAAGGTTATTCATATCGAATTGGATAAAGCTGAAATTAACAAGATCATCAAGGCTGATGTCGCTGTCCACGCGGATGCCAGAGAAGCCCTCATCGCATTGACGGATTTGTGTCAACCTGCCACCTATCCGGATTGGATCAACAGCTTCGCGCGATTAAACCAGGAAGAGTTTGAGAAAGTGGTTGAAAAAGAAATCCATGATACGTCTAGCCTAAAGATGGCCGAGGTTGTTCATTTGCTTTCCGAGCTGACACACGGGCAAGCCGTAGTTGTGACCGATGTAGGTCAGCACCAGATGGTCACTTCCCGATACTATAAATATAAAAACCCCCGAACCAACATTACCTCAGGCGGAGCGGGAACGATGGGCTTTGCTTTACCTGCAGCGCTCGGGGCGAAGATAGCCGCGCCCCACCAACAAGTGATTGCGATCATTGGCGATGGCGGCTATCAAATGACGATACAAGAGTTGGGAACCATCATGGAGTATGAAATCCCGGTCAAGATAATGGTGTTAAACAATAATTTTTTGGGAATGGTGCGCCAGTGGCAGCAACTGTTTCACGGAAAGCGATATTCCTTTACCGAGATGCGCAACCCGGACTTCATAAAAATTGCAGAAGCATATAACATCCGCGCCAACAAAGTGACCGAGCAGAAAAATCTAAAAGCAGCCCTGGAGGAAATGCTGGAATCTCCCACGTCCTATTTTCTGGAGGTAGTGGTCGAAAAAGAAGATAATGTATTCCCGATGGTGCCGGCCGGTGCCGGAGTGGCCGAAGTCATTCTGGAAATTCCAACAGGAGAAAAAAAGCAGGGGTAGCGGAAAACCGATGACGAAAAGAAATCATTGACAAATGAAATGCCCATCAGCAAAACAGACCCAAAGGAATGATAATAGCGCATGGGCATTCCATCTGACCTCAACGTTAAATTATTAACAGATGAAAGAAGAATTTACACTTACGTTGAATGCTGACAATAACTTTTCCGTGTTGAACCGCATCATCAACGTATTAAACCGAAGACGGGTGCGTATCAAAAAATTGATGGCTTATGAAAACGAAAATGACTTTAAACAGGGGGGTGTGGTGATGCTGTTGTTTACGACCTCCGATCTGATCGAAAAGGTTCAGCTCCAACTGGAGAAATTAATCGAGGTTGAAGAAGTCAAAGTTTTCGGAGGAAACCAGATGTACTACGAACTGAGCGAGCGAATAGTCGATGTGGACTAAAGCTCTCATCCTATATTTTCTACTAACCAATAACTAACAATAAACAGAAATAAAAATGGCAAAAATCAATTTTGGAGGAACCCTGGAGGAAGTAGTTACCCGCGAAGAGTTTCCCATGGAAAAAGCATTGGATGTGTTAAAGAAAGAAACCATCGCTATCATCGGCTACGGTGTGCAGGGGCCCGCGCAGTCATTAAACTTACGAGACAATGGATTTAACATAATCGTAGGTCAGCGTCAAGGCAGCAAAACATGGGACAAAGCCATCGCTCACGGCTGGATTCCGGGTGAAACGTTGTTTGATATTGAAGAAGCCGTGAAACGCGGAACGATTATTCAATTTCTACTTTCCGATGCCGGACAGATCGCCTTGTGGCCTTCCATCAAACCCCACATGACCGCAGGAAAGACGCTGTATTTCTCCCATGGTTTTGGCATCACCTTTAAAGAACAGACAGGCATCGTGCCCCCGGCTGACGTAGACGTGATTCTGGCTGCCCCCAAAGGCTCCGGTACTTCCGTGCGGAGGTTATTCTTACAAGGCAAAGGAATCAACGCAAGCTATGCCGTGTTTCAGGACGCCAGCGGTCATGCAAAAACCAAAGCCATCGCACTAGGTATTGGTGTCGGAGCCGGTTATTTGTTTGAAACCGATTTTAAAAAAGAAGTGTATTCCGATTTGACTGGCGAGCGTGGCACATTGATGGGTGCGATAGCCGGAATCTTTGAAGCACAATACGAAGTGCTTCGCTCGAAAGGACACACCCCGTCTGAGGCCTTCAACGAAACGGTGGAAGAGCTGACGCAGAGTCTGATGCCGCTGGTTGCCGAGAACGGGATGGACTGGATGTATGCCAATTGTTCCACCACCGCACAACGCGGTGCCCTGGATTGGAAAAAGAAATTCAAAGCGGCTACTCTTCCGGTATTCAAAGAATTATATGAAAGTGTTGCCAGTGGTGCCGAAGCAAAACGCACGATTGAAACGTGCAGCAAGCCAGACTACCGTGAGAAGTTGGCCGAGGAATTGAAAGAAGTACGCGAGAGCGAACTGTGGCAGGCGGGCGCAGCCGTGCGGGCGTTGAGGCCTGAGAAAGCGAGTGTAGAAGCGAGTATGATAAACTAGACAGAAGACATAAGACAGAAGATACAAGATACAAGACATTAGGTATTAGATATTAGACGTTAGACATAAGATGTAAGACATGAGACGGGCTTGTCTCTTCTGTTTTACTTCGTATGTCCCGCTGGCACATGACTATCATCAACGAACAACAAATCGATATCAACCGGGCGCATCTGGTGTTAAAAAACATTGTGCTCAAAACTCCGTTGCAGTTTCATCGTAAGCTGTCGGAAAAGTTTGAGTGCGAAGTATACCTGAAACGCGAGGATTTGCAGGTCGTTCGTTCCTATAAAATCCGGGGGGCCTATAATCTGATTCAGAGCCTCACGGAAGAGCAACGTCAGCGGGGAGTGGTGTGTGCCAGCGCGGGTAATCATGCGCAAGGAGTGGCCCTGTCCTGCCAATTGCTGAATATCCGAGGCGTGATTTACATGCCGGCTATTACACCCAAACAGAAAATCAACCAGGTAAAAATGTTTGGCAATGGGATGGTGGACATTGTGCTGATTGGTGATACGTTTGATGAATGTCAGACCCACGCCTGGCAGTTTACCGAAGCGAATAACAAGACGTTTATTCCCCCCTTTGATCATATCAAAACCATCGAAGGACAAGGCACCGTAGCCAAGGAGGTGCTGGACGAACAATCCGATATTGATTTTTTGTTGGTGCCCATCGGTGGAGGGGGACTGTGCGCGGGAATGTCTCACTACTTTAAAACCTATTCTCCCACCACAAAAATAATTGGGGTGGAACCGACCGGTGCACCTTCCATGAAAGAAGCCCTGAAAGCCGGAAAGCCGGTGGTGCTGGAAAAAATCCAGCGCTTTGTTGACGGTGCCTCTGTCAAAAAAGTTGGTGACATTACCTTTGAAATCTGCAAAGACGCGATCACCGATATGTTGTTAGTGCCCGAAGGAAAGGTAAGTTCAACCATCCTCCAACTCTACAATGAAGATGCCATCGTAGCCGAACCGGCTGGCGCTTTAACCATTGCTGCTTTGGATCAGTATGCCGCTCACATCAAAGGCAAGCGCGTAGTATGTGTATTAAGTGGTGGCAACAATGATATTGACCGGATGCAGGAAATCAAAGAGCGATCGTTGCTGTACGAAGGACTCAAGCATTACTTCATCGTGCGGTTTGCACAACGGCCGGGAGCATTAAAAGAATTTGTCAATCACATCCTGGGCCCCACCGATGACATTGTGCGGTTTGAGTTCATCCAAAAACATAATAAAGAGACAGGTCCTGCTCTCATTGGCATCGAATTGAAATCCAAAGAAGATTACGAGTCGCTGATGGCTCGTATGGCGCACTACAAACTAAACTATACGGAAATCAACCAGAACGAAAATCTGTTTGAGTATTTAGTATAATTGACAAATCCGGAATTGAATTCCGGATTTGTCAATTAAAAATATCTGATATTGATATTAAAACCACATATTCCATATGCGTTTTTAGTCGTTTCAAATCAAATAGAACTTTCCCATACAATCAAAAGATATAGTCCGTACTCAAAAACGAGCTTTCGCGGTTGCGGATGATGTTCCCAATAAGCTGTTTGTTATCATCGGTAATCTTAGCTGCCACCAACGTGCGAATGGAAAACACCCGAAGGGCATCTGCCACGGAAAGCGTGCCTTCCGCTGAATCCTTCCGGCCATTGAATGGAAAAGTATCCGGGCCCCGCTGACATTGTGTATTGATATTGATCCGGCCCACCTGGCTGCTCAAAGCATCAATCAACCGGGCCATCTGTTTAGAGTCCTTTCCAAAAAGACTGACTTGTTGCCCAAAGTTGGAGTTCACGCCATAGTCAATCGCTTCCTGCACATTTTCATAAGGCACGATCGGAACCACCGGGCCAAATTGTTCCTCCGCAAACACACGCATGTCGTTGGTGACGGGATAGAGCACAGCCGGATAGAAAAATGTCTGGTGCGTCATCCCTCCGTGTTCGTTGATCACCCGGGCTCCTTTTCGTTCTGCGTCTTTCACCAACTCTTTCAGGTATTCTGTTTTACCAGGTTCGGGCAAGGGCGTCAGTCCCACTCCCGCTTCCCAAGGCATGCCGGGTTTTAGTTTGGCGATCTCCTGGCACAGTCGCTGGTTAAATTCGTTAACAATACTTTTGTGAACAAAGATGATCTTGAGCGCAGTACATCGCTGACCATTGAATGACAGTGATCCCAGCACAGATTCGTTCACCGCATTGGCCAGGTCTGCATCGGGCAACACAATCGCTGGGTTTTTGGCATCCAACCCTAAAATGGCTTTCAGCCGATGCGGTTTGGGGTGTAATCTTTTCAGATCATTGGCTCCCTTATTGGTGCCGATGAATGCAAACACATCAATTTTTCCCGACTCCATCAGCGCACCCACGGTTTCGCGGCCACGTCCATAAATCACGTTGATGACACCGGGCGGAAAACTGTCGCGAAAAATTTCCAGCAGTGGACGAATCAGCAACACTCCATATTTGGCGGGTTTAAACACCACGGTATTCCCCAGAATCAACGCTGGGAAAAGTGTACTAAAAGTTTCGTTCAAGGGATAATTATACGGGCCCATACACAGCGAAACGCCAAACGGTACCCGCCTGATTTGCGCCATGATCCCCTGCTCCTGAACAAACCTGGCCGAATTCCGATCCAGGTCTTTCAACGCATTGATGGTGTCTACGATATAGTCACACGTCCGGTCAAATTCCTTCTCCGAGTCTTTTTGAGTTTTACCGATCTCCCACATCAACAGGTTAACCACCTCGCTGCGTTTGCCACGCATTTTTTCTAAAAACATCTCCACATGGCGAATGCGGTCAGCCACCGTCATCATCGGCCAAACCCCATGACCCTGATCGTACGCCTTCACGGCCGCTTCCATGGCCTCCAATGATTCGTTGGATGTCAGCAACGGAGTGCTCCCTAAAACTTTTTGTTCTAATCCGTTTTTTGTTTTGATAAACACCGGGCTTAGCACCGGGCTTTGTTCACCTGACCACGTCAACAGTTTTCCGTTGACGAGGTATTCGCGCTGATCAATCCGGACAGGCAGTTGGACGTGAGCCGGAATCGTTGATTCTTCCGGAAAGAGGTTAGTAAGCAGATCGTTCATGAGTTATGAGTTGGCTGGCTGCGAAGTTACGATATTAACTCCGGAAGAAGTGCCCAGGCGATCCGCACCGGCTTCCAAAAAAGCGAATGCCTGTTCGGTTGTCTTGATGCCACCGGAAGCTTTGATCCCCACGGAAGCAGGCACCGAAGCGCGCATCAATTTCACATGCGCCACCGAGGCACCGGCCGGTCCGAAACCGGTAGAGGTTTTTACAAAGTCAGCACCGGCATCCGCACATAATTTACAGGCCGATACGATTTCTTCCTCCGACAGGTAAGCTGTTTCCAGAATGACTTTGAGAATCTTTTGATGATCGTGTACCAGCCTGGCACATTTGGCGATCTCCACCTTGGTCCACGGATAGCCGGTTTTGAAGCTGGAGATATTCAAAACCACATCAACCTCCTGCGCTCCGTTATCCATGGCCCGTTTGATCTCATCCAGTTTGGTCTCCGTCATGGAGTAACCCAGCGGAAAACCAGCGACCGTCACGAGCGTGATGGGGGCGTTTCCAATCTCGCGCTGGGCTCGTTTCACCCAAAACGGAGGCACGCATATACCCAGAAACTGATGTTGTTTGGCTTCGTCCACCAGCCGATCAACATCGCTCACAGTAATGGTGGGGCTCAGGTTGGTGTGTTCGATAAAGCGCGCTAGTCTGTTCATTCCGGCCAAAAAATTATAAGACGATGTATCCTCTTTCACTTAAATGTATCACATGAAAGGGTCAAAAACAATCGCACACCTGACGCAGGGTAATCGGATCACAGGCTTTCAGACTGGTAAGAAGTCATTACCTGATTGTTCGCAACTGACGGGCTAAGTTCGCTCCTGGGTGAGTCTTGCTCCGTTGCCAACTGATGGTTTCTCCACTCTTTGTCCACTCTTCCTCCACTCTCGCTTCGGAATGATTGGCTGGGAGGCGGCTGGGAGGCTTGAGATTAATTCGATCTACGATCAGCCCGCAGATAGGCTGCGGCAGCCAAACCGCTGGGGGTGCACAGCCGTGACCAAAAGAGGGTTTGAGAAGGCCACTCGCCCGTTGGATATTGTTAAGAAAGGTCCTATCTTAGATACTCATAAAGATATATCGAAACAGAGTTTCCGATATACGGACGTTGGTCACAATTTTCGGACGATGAAGAATAAACTAAAAAACATTGAATTATCGGACTTACTTGCATTAATAGCCTTATTAATTTCAGTTATAAGTATATACTTTAGTGTTTTTTATAAAGATCATGAATTAACTGTTAGTGTTATTGATTCAAATGTTGAATATCAAGGTGACAGCGTCAACGTTGATTTGCTTTATCATAATGTAGGAAATACCTATTCGACAATAATTCATGACTATCTAGTTTTCTATCAAAATGAGGACTGGCATAACAAAGGAGTAATATTTAGCAAGGGTAAGCATGTATTTGTAAATAACATGACTTACAATTCAGTTGTCTTAACTCCTGGACAACAAATTCTCAGACGACTAGAGATTACTACCAATTTTAATAAAATTGACACATCTTATAGGCGACTTTCTCTTAATGAGATAATTAACGTTGGACTGGTTTCTACTTACATAAACGCAAATGGGCTTAGGTCAAGTGATATGTTTAAAATAGGTTATGTAAAACTCGACAACAATAAGAAATTTAAAACATACAAATTGGAATACAATGTATTTGAATTGGACAGTGACAATTATTTTAGTAGTACAGGAATAGAATGAAACTGCGCCCAACAAGAACTATAAAACATATGCTTTTTTTAGGTTCTTAAAAGGTGTGCTGTTAAATTTAGTTAGTAACGTGGGACAAAGATGTAGGTATTTACACGCATACCTCTTATAGCTAGGCGTTGTAAGTAATGCTCAAAATTTAAGAAAAAGATGGACCAAGAGACACTTTCAAATCACATAGCAGGACTGGGCAAGACCTTATTCGATAACGCCTGTAAAATCGTTCTTCGTGACATATTTCATTTGAACGCAGTCAATGTAGACGGTAAGGACGATGGAGGTACGGACTTCGCTTCATTTACTGCTGACGGGGAAAGAAAATCAGTCGCGTATCAAATAACAACTCAGAAAAGTGATATCAAGCGAAAAGCATACAAAGACGCAGCTAAATCGATAAGCAAACTTGGAGTTAAGAGATTCTATTTTTTTACTACTTTCTTCCTAAGCGAAACAGAAGTAAGGAAAATTGAGAATGAAATATCGAACGATTTAGACGTAGCATCGACCTGTCTTAGTTCAAACCAAATTGCTGGACTTATACTTAATGAAAATTTATTAAACAGATTTCTAGACGAGTCAAACTATCCACTTCCTAGAGACTATTCATCTAAATCGTTTGACTATCGAGAAATGGCTCTCCACTCATATACGCTCCTTTCAGATGACGCGATGAATATGAAAGATGGAATTTATGATGATTCCATGTTGTTTGTTTTGTCAAACAACGAACCACTTAATGAGACTGAGTTGATCGAAAAGGTGAAAGAATTTCTTGGTTTGAATGAATCAAAAGATGAATCGTTGAAGAAAAGAATAGGAGCTCTGTTTGGTAGAAATAAACTCAAGCGACTTCCAGAAGAAAAAATCGGTTTAACAGACAATGCCAAAATAGATATTCTAGGGCGAAAAAAAGTTTACGAATCGGAGCTACAAAATCTCACTGCTGCTCAGGTGGACCTAATGCGCACTGACTACAACTCAGACTGGTCAACAGATGACTCAAAAAAGATTGCAATATGGATTGCAGAGTCAGCTATTAGTGATCAAATTTCTACGCTGAAAGACGCCAAAGCTAGCATCGTTTCTAATCCTATATTTAAGGTGGAAGGGAATGGGGTTAATAAGATAAAGAAATATTTAAAAGACGAGAAGAAAATACCTAAGGATAAAATTGACGGTGTTGTTGAAAAACTCTTACAGCTAGCATCAAATCACCCTTTGATAACCAAAATATCTCGTGCAACTATTTATGTTGCTCTTGAAGGAGCTAGTCCCGTATCTAGTGCTAAAGCCCTTGGTGCCAATCGATGGTCAGATTTTAGCATAATGATTGAGCCCACTGTGGCGATCCCGTACGCTTGCTCGCAATTGTATGAAGGTCACGTGAATCGATACTTTGATATCAGCATTCGAGCGATTCAAAAAGCCAAGAAACTTGGGGCAAAACTTTATATTCCATACTTCTATATTAGCGAGTGCGCTGGCCATCTACTTCAAGCGAGGAAATATCAACATTTGGTTATTGATGAAAAGGAGCTACAGTTTTCGAATAATGCATTTGTCGCAAATTACTATGCTTTAAAAAATCAAAACATCAACCTTCCTTCAACGTTGATTGACTATTTATGTTCATTCAGTCCGGCAATAAAAACTGAGCGGAAGGACATAAAGGATTGGATTAGAGCTATTATGACAGATTTTCAATCAAATTTGAGCAAGTTTAATGTTGACTTTGTAAGTGTACCGTTCTATCAACAGGGTGACTGCGTGACGTTTGAAATGGAGTATATGCACCAAATTAGAAACTATCAACTGGAAAAGCCTGGACATTTGATTAATCACGATGTTTGGGCACTTCAATTCACAAATGATCAAATAAAGCAAAACGATTCTCATTGGATCATTCTAACTTATGATAGATCATTAATCGGGGTTTCAAAAACTGGACAGTATAGCGGTTGGATCACGAATCCCATGAAGTTTCTCGATCTAACAGAATCTTCAAGACCACTTTCCGAAGTGCAACTATTTTCGCTTGTTCATTCTGTTGCAACATATAGCGAGAAAACACTTTCAGCTGGGGCAAGAATTATTGACCGTATTATTAAGTATGCCTCTAGCGAAATTCAAAATTGGGAGTTTAAGAGTGAGATTATAAGATTCAAACAAGAATTAATCAATTCGTTAAATCTTGAGAGTGATGATTTTACACAAGAGGTCGACAAAAAGACGGATGATTTTCTTAAATCAAAAGGCATTGACCTTAAATTATCAGAAGACGATCAAGTGGACAGTTGAAATTTGGAGCACAACAACACTGGCTGTTGCACAACTAGGATTTTGCGGTTTTGCTGAAAAATAAATTGCGAAATTCCAATGAATTTAAGGTTGTGGGATGAAATATGTGCCAGGTTTGTAGTTGTGCAACAAGCACAAAATGCTTCTGCAATAGCGCGATGACGTGTAAGCGATAAGCGTTATCTTCGTTTCACGCCTGCCGGCAGGTTTGGTGTCGGGAATTGGACGCGGCTTCGGAAGCCCCTCTCGAACGCAAATACTCACGTTGGTGGCAACTTTAAGATCTTACTTCGAATGAAATTCAAGAAATAAAATATTGAATCATGAAAAATAAATTTATTTCAGCTATTATTTTACTAGTAATTATTCTCCCCTTAAACGGTTATAGCCAGGATGGATATATATTGTCATACTTTGGGGGTTCAAAATATCAGGAGGCCATGTATCTTGCTTATAGTTATAATGGATTAAATTGGATTGTATTGAATGACAATAATCCAGTTTTGTGGGCAACTTTAGGTAATAAATCTATAAGAGATCCTTACATTGTTAGAAATCAAAAAGGTTCGTTTGTAATTATGAGCACTGATAGCTGGAATAGCGAATATGCACTATTTTGGGATTCGGAAGATTTAATAAATTTTAAAAACGAGCGATTGGTGCGATTGAATGATATGAAACAGCATGTTTGGGCTCCTGAATGTATTTTTGATTCGACATCACAAAAATATTTAGTTTATTGGTCAGGTGATATAATCTATGCCAATACAACCTCGGATTTTAAAACTTTTTCAAAACCTGAAAAATTCTTTGATCCAGGACATATTTGCATAGATGCCAATATTACTAAAGATAAGGGAACGTATTATTTGATTTATAAGGATGAAAGGGGTGAGAATGCTAATACAACCAGATATAAGAGTTTAAAAGTTGCAAAGTCAAAAACTCTTCAAGCTGGATCGTTTATGACATACACTCCAGATTATATTACTGACCACATGGTTGAAGGACCTGCCTGTATAAAAGACCTAAAGAAAGATATATGGTATCTTTATTATGATTACTTTATGCAAGGTGGTATTTGGGGCTGTTCTTATACTAATGATTTATCAACGGGAAAGTGGTCAAAAATGAGCCCTTCGGAATTTAGTTTGCCAAATGGAGTCAGACATGGTAATGCAATAAAAGTTAATGCTTTAGAGTTGAAAAAGATAATTGATAAATGGAAATGAATGGTGTATAAAAAGCTGCACACAACACGGCATATAAGTAATGGCGGGGTTTGTGGGTTGCCATGGGCATTCTATTTTTTTTTCTGCCTCGGTTGATAACGATTCGCTCAGAAGCCGCCACTACTCATATGCCAACCGTTGTGCGTCATGCGAGACGCTCTACAAATCAAATAACAAATAACAATGTATAAACAATATGGACGGAGAACACATAACGAATCCGACAACTCCACAATCTGAACAATCCATCTTATACAAGAAAAAGTGGGGTGGCTATCTTTTGGAATTTCTATTACTTTTTCTTGCAGTGTTTCTTGGCTTTGTTGCTGAAAACATAAGAGAAAATAAGATTGATAAGGAAACGGAAAGAGTTTATATGCAAAATATGCTTTATGATTTGCAAGCTGACACTACAATCTATTCGGACTACTTTTCAAGAACTGAAGTTATTTATGATTTGGTAGATACAATAGTAGTTGAAATAAAAAAGCCCGCCCTTGAGAGAAACATTAGTAGACTTGTCTATTCTGCAAGAATACTTACTGCCAAATGGAAACAAATTACTTTGGTAACCCGGACATACGAAGAGATGAAAAGTTCAGGACATTTACGATTGATTCAGAATAAAGAAATTTCCGGAAAGGTTTCCTCCTATTACAACTCTTTGGCCGAGCTTGATACGTACAATAATGTTGGAATTATTTGGTCAAACAATTATGCTCAAGCTATGGCAAAGCTTTTTGATGGTGCCGCTTTACTTGAAATCATTAAGAAAAAGAAGAAAATAGACCTCACTGCTGAAGCCGTGATTAGCGAAGATAAAATTGCCATTAATGAATTACTAACAAGTGCTGGCTATTTTTATGGAGCTATCTCATTGAGTAATAATGTTGCTACAAATAGGAAAAAAGATGCTCAAAAGCTTATTGAATTAATAAAAACGGAATACCATCTGGAATAAATTATCTGGAGGCACGAACGCACAACAAAATGTTTGCGCAAGGGTGGGGTTCAGTGTCCTCATTAAGTTCCAGTTTCATTATTATCTTTGGCCACGTGGGACAGTTTGAAGCTTGGTCGCCTTGTCGGCCTTAGCACGGCTCCTAATCCGCCAAACTGAAATGTGTGCACTCACTATAGCGGTCATTCTTTTCAAGACAGAGTAGAATATGTTAGCGATACATTGGACACCAGTAGCGAATACGAAGAAGATTATCCGAACAGGAATTACGAAATCTAAAAAAGGACTTTATTGTTTCCCCCTGACAGGGAACCACCAAGTTGACCGGTGGTGGGTGAAGTTCTTTAACATGGTTAGAGCAAAGAAGAGGTATAACGGAATAGTTTTTAAGATTTCTAAACAGGACTTACCTGCATACTTTGGATATTGGATTGGAGCAACATCTCGTGATACTTTTGACAAGCCAATTCTAACAGTCAAGGAATTAAGAGACGCGTACAGGAATACTATTTTATTTAGAATTGGAAAATATTTATTACATCAAAAGGGAGAGCTATTGACCGCTGCTGACTTTGCACGTGACTTTGTTGACATTGCAAAAAGAGAAATTAGGGGAAATGAAAAGACAAAAAGATTACTTCATGATCTAGACATAAAGACTTTTGCACTTGAGGACATTCAGATTGTACTTTCGAGCTCGGTTTCGGCAGATCGAATAGTTAAGGTAATTTCAGATGGGACTGATACCGGACGACAAAGGAGGAAAAAGAAATTAGAGCGTGCAGAAAGGAACGACCGCCAACAGCAGTGACTATTGTACAACTAGAAATTTGGCTTTTTATTGAAATTTAAAGTTCTAAATTACAGTTGTGCAACAAGTACAAAATGTTTCTGCAATAGCGTGTGAGCATGTAAGCTGTAAGTGTTATCTTCGTTCCACGCCTGCCGGCAGGTTTGGTGTCGGGGATTGGACGCGGCTTCGGAAGCGCGCTACTGTAGAAGCACAGACATTGTGGGACATTCACTTAGGACACATGGATATACTAGAGGATAATCGACTTTTTAGAAAACTTAAACTGACGACAGATTACTCATTTCTTTTAAGTATTGACCGGAAGACATTTCGAGAGTGTTTCGAAGAAAATGTAAGTGATGAAGTAAATTATTTTGGTGTTTGTGGACATAATAAATATTTCCACGGACAGATAAGAAATAAGACATTTGAACTCTACCGACCGACAAAGTTTATTAATAATACAAGTATTGCGGTGACCAAGGGAATGTATGAGGACTGTGACTCAAAGCTAAAAGTAAGTTATGTGACTTATATACCAATGACATTTGTTCTTCTGGCATATTCATTGTTATTATTAATGATTATGATTTTCAATGTACTAACAATTAGTTCAGAGAATACCCCGACATTTATTTTCATTGCTTTCAATGCCTTCTATTTATTCTTTGGTATAAGGACATACTACTACTTGAAAAAAATCGTGAAAACTTTACAAAGTGATGTAGAACGAGAGATGGGATATTGGATGGCCAAAGTGAACGCCCTACAACAAAATGTATAAAACATGGTTGGGGAACAGTATAAATTTATAATTTGGTTTTCTTAATTTTGTTTGGTCACGTGGGGACAAATACGTTTTCAAAAGCCCACCACTGTGCAAACACAGACGTAGTGGCGCATATCTAAAAAATGAGACTAATAATAATAGTTATACTTGGGATATTAGGTTGTAGTAAAACAAAATCGATAACGGAACAAACTGTTAGTGATACGACAAGTTTGAATCACCAAACAAGAGTTATCCCGCTTAACAGAGAAGAAGAAACGGCAAGACTCACGGACACTACTTCAAACGGAGTAAAAATCCAATTTAGAGAGCTAAATCAAAAAACTTTTGACTCATTACAACGGCAAATCAAAAGGACAGACCTTCAATTAAGTTCCTTTGACAGACAAATAACAAAATTGGACAGCTGTTTGACCTTCAAATTAAATAACGGAAAAACTAACTCTCTTTGTAACATGGACGATGGAGAGTACTATGAAAAATACCAAATCAAAGGACTCCTGACCAAAAGCAATGTGCTATTAGTGAATTTCGAAAATTGGGAAGAAAACCACGACTTCTTACTTAATTTAAAAGACGGTAGTTATTACATTCTTTCACCATTTTATGAAGTTTCACCGAGACAAGACCTAATCTTGGGCTATGTTGACATTGTTAACGCCCCGATTTACAAGGGGGAATTAATAATCACAAGAATAGAAAAAGGGGCATTGACGACACTGATAAAAAAGGACTTGGGACAAATATCCATTACGGACGGCTCATGGATTTCAAACAACGACTGCCTTATAACAACTGGAACGACAGTGAATAAACAAAATGGAACAATTGAAATTAAAGACAAGAAACATTACTTGATAAAGATTGAGTAAGATACGCGCCATAACACCGTGGTTAAGTAATTTCGGGGTATTTTATGTCAATTCAAAATTGGTTTCTTAATTTAGTTCATAACGGTGGAGAGTTTCGGAGTGGTCGGACTTAACATTTCGCAGCGCTCCATTTTTAAGCCCTCCTACTCCCGCAACTAAATAAACACAAAACGTTGGCGGTCATTTTGGCCTGGACAGTGAGGTGCTAACGACAATGACCAATGACAACAACGACTGACCGGTGAACAAAAAGCTGATAAAGTATTAACGACATGGGACTACTCCTTGGACTGATAATTCCGACCTTGACAATTTTTACACCTTTGATAATTCTCATTCTAATTGGACGAAGAAAAAATAGAATCGACCGGACTGACTTTGGGGTTGCAATTCTCGGATGCTTTTTGGTCGGATTGATTGTTCCCATTGTCGCGACATTTCTTTCTGCTCGTGGACTTGCTTACAATTTCGGACCAAACGACCCAAAATGTGTGACTGGAGCAGCCGTGTTTATATTCTTCGGGTACCTAATAAACTTAATTGGTGTACCTATTGCTGGGATAGTTTTATTTCCACCAAAACGGTTGACAAAGAAATTGGAGTAAGGCCAAAACGAACCGCCAACAAAATGCCTCTGCAATAGCGCGGTGACGTGTCCGTTAATAAGTGTTATCTTCGTTCCACGCCTGCCTGCCGGCAGGTCTGGTGTCGGAGACAGAAGGTGGCTTCGGAAGCGCGCTACTGCAGAAGCACCAACGTTAGTGGCCAGCATCACAAGAAAGACGACAACAATGAGAATAGCATTTTTAATAATTGTATTCCTGCATGGACTAATTCACTTGCTTGGATTTATAAAAGGCTTTGGTTTTAAGGAAATAAAAGAGTTGACACTTCCGATATCAAAACCAATGGGACTATATTGGCTGACAGCAACCACCCTTTTCGTGATTTATGGAATTCTACACTTTACAAACACCCAATATGCTTGGCTTGTTGGACTTACTGCTATGGTGATTTCGCAAATTCTTGTCGTAATGTTTTGGAAAGATGCTAAGTTTGGCACAATCCCCAACCTGATTATTTTAGTGGTTTCATTGGTCAGTTTAGGTTCTCATTTATTGAAAAGTGAGTTTGCCCATCATGTGAAAAATGATTTTTCAGAAAACAACACGCTTTCCTCTGAGATTTTGACCGAAAACGACATTGCTCATTTGCCTGTGGTTGTGCAGAAGTATCTTCATTATACCAAATCACTTGGACAACCAAAGATTAGGAATTTCAGGGCAGAGTTTGTAGGTCGTATGCGTGGTAAAACCGCAGATGCGTATATGAAATTTCAATCGGTTCAATATAACTTCTACCCAAAACCGTCACGCTACTTTTTTATGGAAGCAAGTAAAATGGGTTTACCAGCAACGGGACTGCATCTGTACCAAAACGAAACTGCCACTTTTGAAGTAAAAATGTTGAATTGGCTGAAAGTGGTAGATGCCAAAGGTGACAAAATGAACCAGGCTGAAACGGTAACGCTTTTTAACGATATGTGTTTTATTGCCCCTGCGACCTTAATTGACAGAAGAATAACTTGGGAAATTATAAACGACACCACTGTAAAAGGTATTTTTAAAAATGGGAATATCAGCGTAAGTGCGGTGCTCTACTTCAACGAAAAAGGTGAATTGGTAAACTTTATAAGCAATGACCGCTATGATACCGATGGAAAACAATACAACAGTTATCCTTGGGCAACACCTGTTGAAGATTACCAAATGATAAATGGATACTATTTGCCAAGCAAAGCAAAATTGATTTATCAAAAACCTGAAGGAGATTTTACATATGGCGAAATGGTGTATAAAAGTGTGAAGTATAACCTTACAAATATTGAAGATTAAAATGAAGACACAACCGTCAAGACAATTTTTAATCCAAATAGAATGCCAGACACTAACAGCGGGTGTAAGAAATTGGGGCTCAGTGATTAATTGAACATTCTACCTCGCATTAACTTTTGTGGTGACTTGACAGGTTTGTGCTGAGTAGATTTTATAGAAAAAAGCAAGACTGTTTGACATAAAATATCTATATGAATAGTCAAAAGGAATTACTTCGAGAAATGTTATTTCAAAATATGGTTACTAACTCCTATGCTTTGGACCGAGTGACTAACGAGAACAAAAGATATAAGTTAACTACTGAAACTGCCTCAATCGGATTTATTTATAGGCATATTGGAGAAACCATGAATTTGTTTGGCTACTTTCTTGGTGTTCCGTCCAATATTCAAAATACTACGATGGGAAAACAAGACATAGGTGAGGACTATGAAATTGAAACCAGCAAATTATACATTGATATAGGATATAAAATGCTTGAAAATTTAATAGACACTTCAAAAGACGAGGATTGGTCTTTGACGACTGACACACCATTTTTTGGTACAGTTTCCAGAATGCGACTTTTCTCGCATATTCTTTTCCATAACTCTCATCACGCAGGACAAATTTCGTTGACTTTATCAAGAGGACTTGTATTATCGACTGAAGTATGATAAAGTAAAAACGAACGCGCAGCAAAATGCTTCTGCAATAGCACGTTGACATGTAGGCGATAAGTGTTATCTTCGTTCCACGCCTGCCTGTCGGCAGGCAGGTTGGGTGCCGGGGACAGGATGCGGCTTCGGAAGCGCGCTCCTGCCAGAAACACAAATGTTATGGGTAATTGCCAAAATGAGATTTGACAAACTAATATGGATTCCTTTAACATTACTCCTTCTTAACTGTGGAGGGACAGAGAATAAATTGTTTTGGATTGACAAAGCGGAACAACACGAAAACGACTTCCTCTTTCTTGCAGAGTCCACAAACATTGAAAAACTAAAGGCTGACAGTTTAAATTTGTTTTTAAGCAAGGACGAGCTAGCGAACTATGATTCGGGGACAACGAACTACAAGAACTTTGGACAAATCTATAAGGGCGACAAATTCAAAGTGTTTGTTTTGCTACGAAGCATTGACACCCAAGGTAGGGACTACACTTTTCTAATAAGAACGTTTGACAATGACTGGAAATTAATTGACGACTTTGAATTGGGCGCCTGGGACGAAACAAAGAGCAAATATTGCATTGGCTCAATAAATAAAAACTTGGTTATTGAGAAAAGGTGTGAGGACAAAGGGATTTCGGACATAATGCAGATTACGGATGAAGGAAAAATAGTGATGACTTCATTTCACAAACCGTGACAAGGCAACTATCCACAACAATGGTGACTGTCGCACAACTAGAAATTTGACTTTTTGTTGAAAAATAAACTGCGAAATTCCCATGAATTCTACCAAGCTGAGATTGAGATTCATAAGACTGTAACTTTTAACTAAAAAGAAACTCCATCCAACAAAGGAAAACTTCACATCATAACAGTACCTTTGACAAAACATAATTCCTGAAATGACTATCTATATCAAGAATATGGTATGTGACCGCTGTAAAATGGTGGTGACTCGTGAACTCGAAAAACAGCGAATCAAATTTAATAAAGTAGAACTGGGAGAAGTCACAATGGTAAACAAGATAGAAGCCAATAAGCTTCAACAGTTCAAAGAGAACATCGAACCATTTGGTTTTGAATTAATAGACGATAAAAAGTCAAAGTTAATTGAAAAGGTCAAAACGGAAATAATCAACTTAGTACACCAAACAACTTCCAGGCTGAAGACTAATTTATCTACTTACCTTGCAGATAAGGTTGGGAAAGATTACTCTTCTATCAGTTCACTTTTTTCTGAAGTGGAAGGCACAACAATTGAACAATATTTCATCCATCAAAAGATCGAAAGAGTAAAAGAACTCCTGGTGTACAATGAATTGTCGTTGAACCAAATAGCAGACCAGCTCATGTATAGCAGCGTTCAACATCTATCCAAACAATTCAAACAAGTAACGGGTTTAACACCCAGCCATTTCAAGAACCTTCGTGACAAAGCGCGCAAATCGTTGGATAAAGTATAACTCTTTCCCATAATTATATAACGACTTTCATTCCTATCCTGCGTTACTTTACGTGTTGATTGAATCGTAATTCTAAAACCGTAAATATCAAATAGCCATGACACACTCATATACCATTGCAGGTATTACTTGTAATGACTGCGTAGCCAAAGTAAAAAGTAAATTGCTGATGCACCCCGATGTGCTCTCAGCCGATGTAAAACTGGAAGGTCAAAGAGCCACCATCACCATGGAAAGGCACATCAGCGTTGCTGAGTTACAAAAAGCCATCGGCATTGACACAAAATACAAAATCCGGGAGGACGCTACCGACCCAGGCCACCACGCCATGAAGTCAGAAGAAACAACGTCCTGGTTAGCAACCTACAAACCATTGTTGTTGATTGGACTGTTTATTTCAGGTGTTGCCATCGTAACAGCCGATGGAAGTCTCCACACTGGCATGAACAGCTTTATGGCTGGATTCTTTTTGGTATTCTCATTCTTTAAGCTGCTTAACTTGAAAGGCTTTGCCGACAGCTATTCCATGTACGACTTGCTGGCGAGGAAAGTGCCAGCGTACGCGTTCGTTTACCCCTTTATTGAATTGGCCTTGGGACTCGCCTTTCTAACGGGCTTCAATCCTGTGCTAACCAATTGGGCAACTCTTATAATTATGGGATTTAGCAGTATCGGTGTGATTCAAAGCGTTTTAGACAAGAAAAAGATTCAATGCGCATGTTTGGGAGCGGTTTTCAATCTTCCCATGAGTACGGTTACCGTTGTTGAGGATTTACTGATGGTAGCCATGGCGGCCTATATGATTGCAATTCATTAATACAAAATCCTTATATTTACCACCGCCATGCTGAAAAAAATACTCTTTGTCTACGTGTTTTTGTTCGCCTATTCTGGGGCGATTCTGCACAGCATTATACCACATCATCACCACGATTCGCATAAAGAAGCCACAGAACATCACCATCCTGGCAGCGAAAAGAGTCATTCACATCACCACGACAAAGAAGATTCCAATGAACATGAGCAATCAAATTCGGTTTACTTCCTGACGCACGCTGCCAATTCCGATATTACAGTTGCCCATTCATCCGAGCAAGGCATCTCTAAAATCAAAAAAACAGAAAAGCCAGTAGTCGTTTATACCTTCCGCGCCACTCTTAAGATTGTTCCTTCTCAACAAATTTTTATCCACCCATGGATGATGCCATCCCCGACAACGCGGATTATTTATGCTGCGCACTTCGCGCACCCCCCCTTTCTATTTGCTAGGACTTCTCTAAAGTCTGCCAGAATTGGCATGGGCTGTTTCCACAGCTGTGAATGGTCATTGATCGATATTTCTCTTACATGAAAACAAGTATTCCAAGATACGGTAGCCTGATTCTTTTGACTGCGTTCGTTAAATTACTCAGCGCACAAAACATCATCACCGAACAAGCCGCGCTTGATTCTGCCATGAAGTATAGCCCGTTACTTAAATCGGCTGAACTGCAAGTAAAGCAAAGTACTTACTTGCGCAAAACTGCTTTTAATCTCCCAAACCCTGAAGTGATAGCTGAAAGTCCAACAGGCGATTTCTATGCCGTGGGCATTTTACAATCCATAGAATTTCCAACCGTGTATATCAAGCAAGGGCAATTACTTAAGCAACAAGCGCTGCTATCCGAAAAAGGAAAGGCGCTCGCAGTGAATGAAATCACGCGTTTAATTCGCTCAGTGTATTTGAATACACAGTACAGTCAACAACTCATTATTCAATTAAAATTCCAAGACAGTCTTTACAATCAAATTCAATTATCCGCTAAACGACAATTTGATGCAGGCGTAATCGATTATCTCGCCAAAACATTTGCAGAATCTCAGTATGGAGAAATTCACAACCAGCTTGTACGGGCACAAAACACTTACCAGGCCCATGTGGAGCAATTGAAACTGTACACGGGCATATCAACTAAATCGAGTGTTTCCCAACTCCTAAAACTTTCTGTACCCACAGTTCAGGCTGATACCTCATCGGTCACGCAAAGTCCATTTGTGCAATATGCCCGTCAAAATCAGCTGGTCAATCAAAAGCAATTATCGGTGGAGCGTAATCGCGCATTACCAGGTCTTGTGTGGGGGTACCTGAATCAAGGGGCGAAAGAGACCGAAACCTACTATCGCTTCCGAGCAGGCTTCACCATACCGCTGTGGTTTTGGCAATACAATGGAAACATTAAAGCTGCTAAAACAGGTTTACAAATGGCCCGGCAGCAAACCCAAGCACAAAAGCAACAATTAACAGCCGATTTACAAACTGCTATCAGTGAATATAACTCTGCCCTTCAAGCTGTGACGTATTACGAAACTTCCGGACTTCGTCAGGCAGATGACATTATCAATACTGCAAGGCGTTTCTTTGAAAGTGGCCGAACCGACTACATCGCCTATATCCGAAACATTAATGACGCCTATACCATTAAGCTGACCTATCTCGAAACATTGAGAAACTACAATCAAAGCATTATCAACATCAACTATATTACCGGAGATTTATGAAAACGCTAAATTCTGTCCTACAGGTTCTTACTCTTAGCTATTGCCTTCTGTTTATAACCGTGGTAGCAGCGGCAAGCGGGGGAGATGACCCCACGCACGGAGGAGACCAACCCATCGGAGAAGCTTACGGGAAAAACTACTTTTCGACAGAAGCCATCTCTGATAAGCACGAACTATTCTTGAAATACCAACCCATTGAAATCGGGCAAGAAGCAACGCTTTGGATCTTTATCAGTGATTACAAAACCAACAGGCCGTTGGAAAGTGTCACCTTAAAGATAACTTCCAAGGAAGATAAGGCGCTCGTCTTCACTATTTCAAGAGTGGATACTGGCTATTATGAAATCAAAACCACCTTTCCATCCGCCAAAAAATATTCATTAACAGTAAGTATTAATTCGACATTAGGCTATGACCTTCTGCTGTTGCAAAATATAGAACCTGGTAAAGAGCTAACAGATATGGCAGTTGAAACGAACCGCGCCATGTTGGGCAGTGCCCTTTTTTTAGTGGGTCTTGTGGCGGGGCTGCTTATAATGTTCATCTGGATGAAGGCTCGCTATAGAAAAGTAGTTGCCGGTTTCTTAATAGTTCTTATCGTCTTGCCAACTGCAAAATTACAGCCGGCATGGGCCCATGAAGGCCACAATGAGGCTGGTAAAAAAGGCAATAACTTTTCCAACACGTTTGAAGTTCCGAAAGAAACGCAGTTCCTGTTTAATGTACTCACACAACCAGTTGAGCCAGGAGGATTTATAGAAAGTACTAAGCTTTTTGGAACGGTGTTACCTTCATCTAACGGTCAGGCGGTAGTTCAATCACCTCAAACAGGAAAAATAATTTCACTGAATGTAAAAGTAGGTCAAAACGTTAGTCAGGGTCAAGTGCTTGCTACCATTGAACCAACTATTGATGCGGGCAATGCGGTAACGTTTTTGGCTGAAAAAAATAATGCAGAAGCTGAGTTAGCAGCAGCACAAAAAGACTACGAACGATTGAAAAGCATAGAAGACATTGCAGCTAAACGAGACCTTGCCGAGGCGGAATCACGTTACAACAAAGCCAGAGAAAATAAAAAGCTTTTTGAAAATGTAGGGAATGGTTCTGCCAGTGGTACTCGATCGATATCCCTAAAGTCACCGATCAACGGCATTGTCAGCAACTTTACCTATGCCATGGGTGCCACTGTAAATGCCAATGAAACACTATTCAATGTAACCAATCTTTCAAAAGTCTATGTGGAGGCACAGGTGTTTGATAAAGATGCTGGCAAAGTAAATAGTGGCAAGAATTTCATGATAGAGTGTGCTACCGGTGATGTCCACAAAACAGCCAAAGTAAAATTATTGGCTCCTGCTCAATCGGTTAACCCCACTAACCAAACGCAACGGGTGATTTTTGAAATGGAAAACCCAGGTAGTGAATTTAAAATTGGTGAGTTCGTAAATGTTTGGGTGTTCGCAGCTAAGCCCATAAAGGAAATGGCTCTTCCCAATAGTGCTATCAGCGAAATTAATGGACGGCCGGTAGTGTTCATTAAAGATCATGCGGAACAGTACAGTGTTTCATATGTCTCCATCGGTCAGAATAATGGTTCATATACCGTTGTAAAAAAAGGCGTGGAGGAAGGAGAACGCGTAGTGGTGAACGCTACCTATCAAATGAAAATGATTTATCTAAACCAATAAGCAATAACTAAATAAAACCAACGTAACATGAAAACAATTATTAAGAACATGGCTTTCGCTCTTCTAGCAGGAGCCGCTTCCATGGCCGTAACCTCGTGCGGAAGCAAGTCAACAGAGAAAAATGATCCATCAGAAGCCGGAATGCAAGAAAGTTATGCATGTCCCATGCATCCGGAAGTAACGGGCAAAGAGGGCGACACCTGCCATAAGTGTGGAATGAAACTAGAATTGGTGCGTGCTGATAAAGCCGCCAATACAAATTCCTACTATATGGCATTTAAAAGTGAACCCGCAATAGAAGCAGGAAAGGCAGCCAGATTATCATTTACACCATCGATTAAAGGAAATGAGAGCGAGATGGTTCCGCTGGATATTCAACACGACAAAAAATTACATTTAATTGTGGTTAGTAAAGATCTGTCTTACTTCGACCATATTCATCCCGAGTTTCAGGCAAGTGGTTCGTATGACATTAATGTATTGCCCAAGGGAACGGATTACACAAACGGAAGATTTCACAACGAAACCAAATTTGAGCTAGGTGGTGATTATGTATTATTTGCGGACTATGTACCCAGCGGTGCCAATCACCAGTTAGAAAGAATTGAGTTAAATGTGTTGGGTACACCTTATCAATCACGAAAGTATACAACCGCTAAGACTGTGAGTATCACCGATGGATATGAAGTTACCCTAGAACCCGAAGGTGGAAAATTTTTTAGCGAAGGCATTTCACACATTTCAGGCATCATAAAAAAGGATGGGAAGGAAATTTTTGCCGATTCATTTGAAAACTATCTGGGTGCAAAAGCCCATGTAGTAGTAATTAGTGAAGACACGCAAAATTACTTGCATGTACACCCTGAAGTAGTAAATGGAAGACTTGATTTACACACAACCTTTGGAAAGCCTGGAATATTCAGAGGCTGGTTGCAATTTCAAACCAACGGTACGGTACATACCGCTGACTTTATAATCAAAGTTGAAGAAGGTAAGGCGCCCGAAAGCGAACATGCTACCGGAGCAGAACATGAACATTAAAAAGCAAATGAAAAAGGGTTGTAGGATAGAAGAGCAAAAGCCAGACCTGTTTAAGTAATACTGATGCTATTGTCAGGCTTGCCTTCCATTCATTAGTAATTGCAATGAAACATTCACGTAAGGAATCATGCTGAATCGCTTAATTAGTTTCTCTCTTCAAAATCGACTGTTTGTTGTAGCGTTTGCTGCTTTGATATTGGTCTATGGTACCTACACAGTAATTAGCATACCCATAGACGTATTGCCGGATTTAAACAGACCGCGCGTAACAATCTTTTTAGAAGCGAACGGTATGGCTCCTGAAGAAATTGAAACGCAAGTGTCACTTCCTGTAGAAACTGCCCTCAACGGTGCGCCCGGTGTAGAGGTAGTTCGCAGCAGTTCGGCCATTGGGATAGGTATGGTGTTTGTTGAGTTCGATTGGGATACGGATGTATATAGAGCGAGACAACTGGTGGCAGAGAAATTACAAACGGTACAACTGCCTACTGGCGTTGTCCCTGTCATGGGCCCCATTAGCTCGGTGATGGGGCAAATCATGTTGGTGGGTGTTAGTGCCGATTCCACTTCTCCTTCGGAGTTAAGAACCCTCTCCGATTTTACCATTCGCAGACGACTAATGAGTATTAAGGGCGTATCGCAAGTAATACCCATAGGAGGCGAGCGACTGCAATACCAGGTATTGATCTCGAGCGCTAAACTTAAGCAATACAATCTTACGATCGATGCAATTGACAATGCGCTTCAATTATCAAATCAAAATACAACAGGGAATTTCTTTCATCAATACGGTTCAGAAGTATTAATCCGTAACGTAGGGAGGGCTTACACACTGGGTGATTTAGCAGGAACAGTAGTGGCTAACAAGGAAGGAGTGCCTGTACTGCTTTCGCAAGTGGCAGAAATAAAATATGGCGCAGCATTAAAAAGAGGTGATGCGAGTATCAATGCCAAGTCTGCAGTAATTCTCACGGTTGAGAAACAGCCGGGTGCAAGCACCATAAAACTAACGAATGAAATTGAAAAAGCGTTGACAGAATTGGAAACCACACTTCCACCTGATGTAAAACTTAATCCTCACATCTTCCAACAAAAGAATTTCATTGTCAATTCGTTAAGTAATGTGGAAGAAGCTTTACGGGATGGGTTTATCTTAGTCATTATCATTCTGTTTCTCTTCCTGCTCAATCTCCGGACCACCATCATCACGCTTACCGCCATTCCACTCTCACTTATTATTTCAGCCATCATTTTTAAATGGTTTGATATTTCAATTAACACATTAACGTTGGGCGGATTAGCCATTGCCATTGGTGAACTCGTAGACGATGCCATTGTAGATGTTGAGAACGTTTTCAGACGTTTAAAAGAGAACCAACTCGCAGCTCCACCCAAACCAACACTTAAAGTCATTTTTGATGCCAGTAGTGAAGTACGTAATTCAATTGTATACGCCACCATCATAGTCGTTCTGGTGTTTATTCCATTATTCTATATGCAAGGTATTGAAGGTAAAATCTTTGCACCCCTGGGTATTGCCTACATTACATCTATTGTTGCCTCACTCTTTGTATCACTCACAGTTACTCCGGTATTGTGCAGTTATTTGTTAAAGTCAGTCGGTACAAAAAGGAATTTATCAAAAAAGTCGAGATGGAATAAAATTTTTCGTGCTGAACACACTGAAGATTCTGCATTGGTTAAATGGCTTAAATCAAAAGATACCAAACTGTTACATTGGGGATTGAGTCATTCAAGACCGGTCATTACAATCGCTGGTATCATGATCATCGCTTCTGTCGCAATTGTTCCCTTTTTTGGAACAGAGTTTTTACCACCTTTTAATGAAGGGTCGTTTACTATAAATCTTTCGGCTCCTCCGGGTACTTCATTAGAAGAAAGTAATAAGATTGGTACCCTGGCAGAGAAACTGATGATGAAAGTGCCTGAAGTGGAGTATGTAAGCCGGAGAACGGGTCGTGCCGAGTTAGATGAGCATGTAGAGCCAGTTAGCAATTCAGAGATCGAAGTTGAGTTGAAATCAGATGTGGCCCGAACACGTGATGAAATCCTTGCCGATATCCGTAGCCAGTTAAGTATTTTAAAAGGTGTTAATGTAAATGTTGGTCAACCCATTTCTCACCGTCTTGATCATTTACTTTCAGGAGTTCGGGCGCAAGTGGCCATCAAGCTGTTCGGGCAAGACCTTACCGACCTTCGTACCAATGCAGGAAAAATAAGAGACATTATCAGCAGCATCCCAGGAGTAGTGGATGTACAAGTTGAGCGGCAGGTGATGGTGCCCCAACTGCTCATCAAAGTGAATCGTGAAGCTTTGCAACGGTATGGCATCCAGGCAGGTAAAGTAGCACAAGATTTGGAGATTTTTTACAATGGAAAAGTAGTAGGTCAGATATTGGATGGGCAAAAGACATTTGATATTTTATTGCGCACCACGGATGAAGAACGTACCAATATCGATAATATTCGTAATACGATGATTGATACATCAGAAGGAAATCTGATACCCCTTCAGCAAATTGCTACCATTGAAACCACCACGGCCATCAATTCTGTTTGGCACGAAAATACTCAACGAAGAATAGTAATCTCCTGTAATGTGCAAGGAAGAGACTTAGGCACCACAGTAAAGGAGATACAGAAAACATTAGCGAAAGAAATATCCTTGCCCGAAGGTTACTTTCTCCAATTTGATGGGCAGTTCGACAGCCAGCAGTCAGCATCGAAACTTATTCTAATACTCAGCATTTTTTCCATTGCAGGTATCTTTCTTGCCTTGTATACTCACTTTAAGTCTTCGCGCATGGTCCTACAAATCATGCTAAATATACCATTAGCGCTAATTGGCAGCGTAGTGGCTGTTATGCTCACCGGTGGAACGTTCTCAATTGCCACGTTAGTGGGTTTTATTACCCTTACGGGGATTGCTTCGCGAAATGGAATCATGATGATTTCCCACTATATCCACCTGGTTGAGCACGAAGGAGAAAAGTTCGGTAAGGAAATGATCATTCGTGGTTCGTTGGAACGATTAGTTCCGGTATTGATGACAGCCCTGACAGCAGCCTTAGCATTAGTGCCTCTGACGTTAGATCCGCAAGCATCCGGAAAGGAAATTCTGTATCCTGTGGCAACGGTAATCTTAGGCGGATTGGTCAGCAGCACTTTATTGGATATGATTGTAACGCCAGTAGTCTTTTACAAGTTTGGTAAGAAGGCGTTGGAAACATATTTTAAAAATGCAAAAACGGAGAAACTAGAATAGATAGTAATAATAACAATATAATCTATGAAGAAGAATCGCAACTATTACATCCGTAAAACCCATCGGTATTTAGGTGTGACCATTGGTATTCAGTTTTTACTCTGGACAATCGGTGGGCTTTATTTTAGTTGGAATGATATTGATAATGTACATGGAGACCACTTGCGAAAATCTGTGCCATTTTTACAAACGGATATTCAAGTAGTGTCACCCACACTTGCCTTGCAAGCGTTGCGTAACGAAAAATCACCTGACTCCATTCACTCCATACACCTCATTCGTGTGTTGGATAAACCCGTTTACCAGATACAATATTTTAAAGGACATCGTGGCGATGGCTCACATCATCACGTTCATTTTGCGTTAGCAGATGCTACTACTGGCACGCTGCGTTCACCTATCAATAAAGAAGAGGCTGTTGCCATTGCTCAAGAACAAATAATCAATCACGCTAAATTTGGAAATGTTGAGTATTTGGAACAAGTGGGCAAACACAGTGAGTATCGAGAGAGGCCGCTTCCAGCCTATGCCATTACGTTTGATGAACCCGCTTGCACCATATACGTTGCTGCCGAAACAGGCACATACCAAACCATCCGGCACAATCAATGGCGGGCTTTTGATTTTCTTTGGATGCTCCACACGATGGACTATGAAGGTCGGGACGACTTTGGAAACATCGCCTTACGGGTCTTCTCTATTTTCGGTCTATTTACCGTTTGCTCAGGCTTTCTATTATTTTTTGTCTCTGCCACTTGGTTCAATAAAAGAAAACAAATTCCACCTAACACTTCAAACTCGTTTTAACATGAAAACCAATTATGTATTTATCAGCATTTTCTCATGGATGTTTTTGATAAGCTGCAATCAAAAACAGGAATCAAAAACTGAAACAATCGAAGTTGCTACTGAAAACAAAGTCGTTGAGTCAGTTGTAATTCAGCAACAATCGCAAAGCGATACCCTCAGGGGTAGCTTAAAAGCATTAGCCACAGGTAAAATTGGCAATACCGTAGTTACGATTAACTACTATTCGCCAGCAGTTCGTGGTCGCGTTATTTGGGGTGGTCTTGTTCCCATGAATCAGGTATGGGTAACCGGGGCACATAAGGCAACAACAGTTGAATTTGAAGGTTCAGTAAAAATCGGTGATGTTGAAATACCAGCGGGTAAATATGGACTGTTTACCATTCCAACTAAAGATGAGTGGATAATCATTATCAACCGAAATTGGGATCAGCATTTAACAGATGAGTATGACCAAAAAGACGATCTCGTAAGAATTAAAGCAAAGCCAGAGCTAGAAGAAGTAAATCAGGAAAGACTTCGCTACGTGATTGAAAGAAAAGAACGCAAAAGTGGGGAAATAATTATGTATTGGGAAAAGCTTGGAGTCTCCATGCCAATTTCCGCCATTGATTAATTCTCTTTCTATAACTTACCACGTTTAGCTGCCATAAACATAGGTGATGACAGAACCCTTCAGACAGTGAAAAATTGGTTTAAAAATTTTAAACAAGACATCTATCATGAAATCTGGGGTGAAAGAGTTGAACATCCTGTGATTAAAAGAAGCATAGCCTTCACCATTGACTATCTGATAACAGCCAGCCTGACCGTTGGTCTATTACTTTTCTTAGAGTTCGTAAAATTTGGTTCGGAGGAAATCAGCGTTTTGACCAATGTTATGGTGGCGTTAACGTATTTTTCACTTCTAAATAGTAAATTTTGCCACGGACAAACCATTGGAAAACTGATAACCAACATTCAAACCGTGGATAATCATTCAAGATTATTGCGGGTTGATAAGTCCTTGCTGAGAAGTATCCCACCGGCTTTGTTAACAATTTCGCATCCCTTGCTCTATTATCTTTTTTTTGTCAACGAAACATTGTTTCACTTAGCCACTGGAATCATGTTTATACTGACTTCTTCATCGTTGTACTTCCTCATCGCAACTAAAAGCAGACAGACTTTTCAGGACTTAATCGTAGGGACTCAGATAATTAATAAAGGTGACTCCGTAATCGTGACAACAAAGTTTGACTCCACCGTAATTCTCGTTTACATCATTGGCATCACTTTAATGCTGATTTACCTATATGCACTCTGAACGTGGAAGAATCCCTGTCAATAGCACCGGATAGCCAAGGGACGGAAAAAGCATCCGTACAACGTTTTATCCGCGCTGTTGCATTTGCTCAATGATGCGTGTAACGGAAATGAACAGATTTTAACGACAATGCTTTCCTACCAGTTCAGCAGCACTGGCCAACTTGTATTTTTGGGCAGCTCTGAAATCCGCACAGGCCTTCTCTGGTTGATTCAATAAAAGCCAGGCCTGGCCCCGGTTCAGATAGCCTTCCCCCCATGTTGGTTTTTTAGCTATCACTTTATCAAAGGTAGTGATCGCTTCCGCATAACTTTTCATGTGTATTCTGGCATCAGCCGCCCGCATCCAATCCTCCACCGATGCCTGACCCAGCACCTCCACGATCGCCACATCAATAACCACTTTTTTCCAATCTTCGTTGTGCTGGCTTATCTCTGCGCGCAACTTCATCGCAGGCACAGACATATGGTTAAACGATAGCGCCTTCTCCACATCTGCGCTTGCCTCTGATTGTTTGCCTTGCTTCCAATAGGCCATGCCTCGATTGACAAACAAATTTTCATGGGCCAGACCCAATGAGTCCGCCTGATGATAGTACATGGTTGCCTGATCAAACTGACTTTGTTCCAATGCTGCGTTTCCGAGAAAGAAATAGACGTCCTGATTTTTAGATTTGAGCCTTCTGGCCGTTTTCAAAAACGGTGTAGCCATCCCCAGTCGTTGAGTATAAGCATAAGATAACCCCAGGCATTCATTCACGCCAAGATCCTCTGGCTTTTTGTTGATGAGGATTAACAAATCTTTGATCGCAGCATCGTATTGTTTTAGTTGAAAATTGGATTTGCCCCTTTCTTCCAGCAGCCCATCCGTTTTCACGCCAGCCTTCTCCGCCAGATTAAAGGCCGATACTGCCTCGGCAAACATGTTACGATGATATTGTAATGAACCCCATAAGGCTTCCTCGGCAGGCTGAAAAGATGCCCCTGCTCTTTTGGCCTGATCGAAAAAATAGTGGGCAGCATCGTTTTCTCCTTGTTCATGACGAACGATGCCGAGCATATATAACAGATTTTTATCCGCGTCTCCTTTTCTTCTTCGGTATACTTCCAGGTCTTCGCTGGCCTGTATTATATTTCTTTGCTTTAATCTTGCCTCTCCGCGATGAAGAAAAATACGGGCTGAATCATATCCCTCCTGAAGAAGCTGTGTCCACTGTTTTTCAGCTTCGGCATACTTTTTTTCTTTCATCTTTTGAAGCGCTTGCTGATAGCGTGATGAATGTGACAAAGAAGTCTGGCCATATCCTTCCAAACAACTAACCAACATGAACCAAAATACAAAAGTTTTCACGGATGTGATTTATAGCCAAAGCTAAGGATGATTCCGTGGGTATAAAAGATGGTGTGGAAGATTTAATCCATGAAGTACTGATAGATCAGATAGGCCAGATAGCCCACTACGATGGCTGCCATGATCCACCCAAACACTTTGGCTCGTGTAAAATATCCTTTAATCGGCATCATAGTCTTCTTTCGTTGAGTCATAGGCTTACGCACATGCCTGTTTATCTTTCAGTTTATCAGCAGTCATCGGCTAACCTACTGTCCGTTGACCTGGTATAACACACGTATTCAGGCAATGTTCATCTCCTTTCAAGGCAGTAGTTACCAGTAAAAAGACAACTTTTCAGGAGCGCCAAGCCCAAAAGCCAATAATGCCGCTAAAAGAACAAACGAAGCCGTTAAAAATAAGGTTCCACTTTTTATATCCTTCCAAAACGGATTAGGTAACTACCCCTTCGGAAGAGTGCCTATGACCTGCATGGTCGAAAGGGTGGGTGCCGGTAACCCTCCCCGGGGCTCAATCGTGACCGCAAAAGCCTGAGCGCCCTTAACATTCTTCATTTTTAACAACCCCTCAAATTGGCCATCAAAAACCCCGGCATCCACAGGTTTGCCATCCACCAGCGCCCAAAGCTGATACTGATTTTCCTGAGATATCTGCTTCAACGATTGAATACTGACAAACACCTCTTCCGAGGATTGATTCCAATAAACCGAAGCCTGTGCCTGGGGAGCATTCTCCGTGCCCGTCATGACAACCTTGACAAACTGGGTATTCTCCATAATGGACAGGTCGCTTTGCAGCTTATCCAGCCGTTGATTTACCGTGTTGTAATTCTCGGCAATCTGTTGATTCTGGGCGATGTATTCATTCAGCGCTACTTGCGATTCGATCCACTGACCACGGTAATAAAATGCCAGATAGGAAGCCACCAACGCAAACACCACAGAGGCGGCAAAGGCCCATGGCCAATAGTTAAACTTACCTTCTACCACGTTGGCTGTTGATGCCGGCTGTACCTGTGCCAAAATCTTTTCACGCAGAGCAGGAGGAGGTGTGATAGCCGTTTGGAAGAAAATCTTTTCCTGGGTTTGCTCAATCGCTGCCAACTCCTGACGCAACTCCGGATGCTCCCGTAGATTCTTTTCGACAGCCTCGCGCTCGGCAGGAGAAAGTTCACCTAAGACATAGGCTTCTAAAACTCCACTCGATATGTATTCACGGATATTCACTTGACATCTAATAGTAACCGCAGTTGTGACATGGCCGCCCGCAGACGTGTTTTAACAGTACCCAGCGGGATACCAAATTCCGCGGCCAGCTCGGATTGGGTATATCCCTTTAAATACAGATAATCGACTACCAGCCGTTGGTCATCGTTCAATTTATTTAACACTTCCGTCAGCCCGATGGCATCGGTGCTTACCTCCGTGAAATCGCTCTTGTCAATTTTATGTACGAGCAAATCAATATCATCGGTTTTTTTCCCTTTCCTGGATTCCTTTGACCGCGTTTTATCGATGGCCTGATGGCGGGCCACGTTCAGCATCCAGGTAAACAACCGGCCTTTGGCCGGGTCATAGCTGCCGATGCGCTCCCAGATTTTCAGAAAAACATCTTGCAAAACCTCGCTGGCCATTTCTTCTGTCTGCACGATACGACTAATGGCACCATAGAGCGCTGCTGAATAATGGTCATATAGATACTCCAACGCCTGCGTATTTTGGCTTTTTAAGGCTGCCACCAGTGTGGGTTCATCGCGGTATGGATGCAGAGGGGGGATAGTGATTTCGTTTGAGCCGAAAGTTAAAGAAAGATTCAGTATCAGCGTTTGTGAAATTGATTGATACAGCGTTTCCGTCTTTTGCTAGGCGACAGGCGAACAAATTTCAAGCAGAAATCCATCCCGATCCCTCACATAGCCTACGATTTGCCCCCAGGGCTTTTGTTTGGGTGGTTCCACGAGCGTTCCGCCCAGTTCAACGGCTTTATCCATCCGTTTCTGTACTTCGTCCGTTACCAACGCTAATTCCATCCCGAACGGTTTACCCGTGGGTTGACTGGCTAAAAATCCGCGGCTGAGGTTGGAATTTGCCAAAGCCCATGAGACAAATGCCAGCGTGGTTTCACCAGTGATGAGCTCCGCGTAATCATTCTCCGGGGTGATGAATTTCCGCTGAAAGCCAAAGGCCAACTCATAAAATTCAATAGATGCTGGTACGTTGGTCACGTATAGAATGGTGTAGCCAAGTTTTATCATGGTTGTGATATGGGTGATGATACATTGATAACGTAATTAATTATTAGGATTTTTAACAGCATTCTTCGCTGTTCGTAGCTGCCTGAACTTAGTCAATGCCTGACTTCAAAATTCAATTGTCGTCCTTCACTAAAAGCCTTTTTGTCCATGATAGAGCCCACACCAACCCCTACAGCCATTCCGATGGGCAAGCCAATTCCTAAAAGTCCCAGGTTTCCTAAACTGATGCCAAAGGCCACTCCCATAGGTATCCCAAAGGCGGACATACCCAAAATCATCCACAGTTTTCGATAATAATTTTTGGGTACAACCTTATGTCTTTTCTCCACCAGTCTGATAATTCGGTTTTCTTTCTCCTTTATTGCCTTGACAAAATTTTTATCGGTATGGGAAATCGCATTTAACGCTTCAATTTCCTGGTCAATCAAACCGACTGTATCGCTTGCTACTTTCTTCTCTTCTAACGCTTTTAAAAGCATCCCCAGTTGCTGATAAAGATGTTTTGCCTTGACATTTTCTGAAAGGTGTTGTCTTTCGATTAGTTTTTTCATTATAGATTTTGCTTTATCGTATGCCGGAGTTCAGACTTTATTTGTAATAAATTTAGAGGCGAAACCTAACTCTTGGCGGCTACCAGCCTCCTGCCATCTGGGAGCCTATAAAAAAGAGCATATGTTAGAGGGATTGTTGGCAGCTGGCGCATGTTACACATCTTTTAAAAGTCGGGCTGAATGATGCACACGGACAACTCCAATGTGATCGATTCTAATCCTAAAGATAATTCTATAATTACCTTCAATTAATTCTCGTATGTCTTCTTTGCCAAATTCAGGAACCACTCGGCCTGATTGCGGATGATTCGCCAGTTGGTCAACTCGACCAATTAGCTTTGCAATAAACCTGTCCGCGTAAAACTTTGAATCTATTGATATGTACTCGTGAATTGATTTTAAATCTTCTATTGCTAAATCAGTCCAAACAATTTTTACCATTTCTTAGCAATTTCCTTTACTTGTTCATGATCAAGTGTTTTACCCTCTTCAAGTTGCTTAAGCCCTTGTTCCATTTTTTCGACAAAGATTAGTCTTTCTATCAATTCCTCTAAGCTGAATTCTTGAGGAAGTTCCTTAACCGTATCAATTACTTTGTCCCTTTTCATCTTCTCTATTTTTGTTCAATTTAAGTCATTTCAATGTTGTTGGCAACCGTTGGGTTTCGAGTCCTCTGTTTTGTATTCAAGTACAAAGTCCGAATTGTCCGCTAATAATTTGTCCACTGTGCTGCGAACTGCCCCTAGACATCATAACAAATCTTTTGTTTTTGTAGTCTTAGCTGACTTTAATTTTATTAAAAATTCGCTTACATCTTTTGAATAGTCTGGAAAAAAGGGGTTACCAAAGTCCCCAATAATTAGAAAGGTTCTAGTGGTTGAAGCGTTTGTTTTGATGTCAATAATTGTCCATCCTTTCGCAAGGGTAAAGTCCCCAACTTTTTGAAGACTTTCGATTGGGTACTTATTTTCCTTAACCCAATGCTTTATGTAAATATAATTTTTGTCAACCGATACGGCCGCAATAAAGAAGTTTATAACGAAACCTATTAACAGAAACATAATTGGAATGATTGCAATTTCCCTGTCTCCGGACACAAGAATAATCACTACTCCAGGCACACCAATTAAGACTGGTACGTATTTAATAAAACCTGTCAGACTTGATGATAGGTCAACCCTTCCCGTTATCTCTTTTTCTGCCACTAATTTGTCAGTTTACCCGAATTTGTCCACGGAGCTACTCAATTGTTGCCAACTTAGATACACGCAACTCCACCTAAATTCTACGCTTACCCTTACGAAGATACTCTCCTTCCCTTACATTAAAAAATGCGTCTTTGGCTCAATTTTGGGTTTTATCCGTTGACAAACGGCTACAAGTGAGTATAACCGAAAGTAACCGATTAATACACGGATACGCCTTTCCCCCTCCCCCACCTTTGCAGCGGCATCG
>ERZ1066130.35-NODE-35-length-83244-cov-13.246535_pt1 | contig 83244 bp, 72 predicted proteins | sample MGYA00382777_ERZ1066130 | MGnify/ENA primary metagenome ERZ1066130 (study PRJEB33369, sample SAMEA5778360) | biofilm metagenome | biome: Industrial cooling water; feature: Water cooling tower basin; material: Biofilm | place: United Arab Emirates | collected...
ACATGTCAGTCGTTACGAAGCAGAATTTTGTCCACCGCCTTGTACATAACGTTTGAGTTTATGCAGTTGCGGGATTAGGAGGGCTTAGCAATGAAGCGCAGCGGAATGCTAAGACCGACCTGCTGCAAAATTGTCCCCCGTGACCAAACTGCATTTGAAACATACGCTTAAATTTAACACTACACCCCGCAATTGCATAAACTTTTTGTTGGTAGCTGTAGGGCCCTTCACCGAACTTCATTCGTAGCCTTATCTTTCGTCACCCGTTAATGTTACACTACTCTTTATAATTCAGTCGTGCGGTGGGGCATTTTTCATTGACTACACTGTCGGCTTACACTAAACTGAGCACACTTATTGGCTGGCTTTGGATGTGGGTGGTATGTGTGGCCAGACAATGTGTGTGCGTAAAAAAATCACATTTTTTACTGAAAAATATCAATGTCACTTTGTTTTATATGTTAATTTAAGTTAATTGGTGTCAAATCTGAAAAATATGGCTAATGATTTCCTAACAGTCGATGATGTGGCTAAAACACTAAAAGTTACACGACAAACTGTCGCAAAGTATATTCAAAAGAAGGAATTAAATGCTGTAAAGATTAACAAAAGCTATCGTGTAGGAGTAAAAGATTTCGAGAGCTTTCTTTCAGTTAATTCTATGATTTCTGAGCCTGAAGTTACTTACTTAAAAAAGAGTAGAAATTGCTATTTAGACTATGAAGGGAAAACTGGGGAAAGAGATATTCTTAACTCAAAGCATTTAGGACTAATTAGGCAAATTGGAAAACAAGTTGCTCAAACTGAGAATAGATTAATATTCGGGGATAACTATTATGTATTAAAGTCGCTAATAGCTGAGTTCTCAAGTAAGATTGACCTTGTTTATATTGACCCACCTTATGGCACAGGACAAGATTTTGCGAATATTGATGATGACCACGCTTATTCAGATAAAATTGTCAATAGTGAGTTTTTGGAGTTTTTGAGAAAGAGACTTTTTATCCTTCGTGAATTATTGTCAGAGGAAGGAAGCATTTATTTGCATATTGATAAGAAGATAGGTCATTATGTTAAGATTGTTATGGATGAAGTATTTGGTTATGAAAACTTTATTAATGACATAACAAGAATAAAGTGTAATCCAAAGAATTTTGCCCGCAACGCATATGGGAATTATTCGGATATGATTTTATTCTATGCAAAAAACAGAGACAAAAATATTTGGAATGAAGTAAAGGAACCAATAGCTAAAGAAGAAGAGGAAGAAAGGTTTCCAAAAATCCACCCGAAATATGGACGGTACACTACCAACCCAATTCATGCTCCCGGTTCAACTCTTGATGGTGATACCGGAAAAGCATGGAAGGGACTTATGCCACCTAAGGGTAGGCACTGGCGATATGGCAGAGAAGAACTGACTAGACTTGATAATGAAGGTTTAATTGAGTGGTCGGAGAATGGTAATCCAAGAAAAATGGTTTTTGCAAAAGACCACAAAGGAGTTAAAGTTCAGGATGTTTGGGAATTTAAAGATAAAGGTCTCTCATATGTTGACTATCCAACTCAAAAAAATCATGACTTGCTCAAGAGAATTATTTTGAACTCATCTAATGAGAACTCAATTGTCTTAGATTGCTTTGCAGGCTCAGGAAGTACTTTAAATGTTGCTAATCAATTGAAACGTAGATGGATTGGAGTCGATAACTCTACCCACTCGTTTGATACAATAAAGAAAATATTCAAAAGAGAGAAAATTCTTTGTAACTATTTTGAATATGTCCCGCTAGACTAGAGAAGAGTTTCAAAATAATCTTCTAATAGAAGAGCGCTTAAGATGTCATATTCTGACTCTTGAACTTGCACTGCTGCTTTAAAATTAATAATCGAACCGTTGGAATTTTTAATAGCCCATGGAAATCCATCAATTATTCCTACTCTGATAACATTACCCCTTTGGCTTCTGCAAAAGTCTAGGACTTCGTCAACTTGCTTGTCTTGGTTACCGCCTGGAGAACCAATCCATTTGGCTTCTCCAATTACGTAGGTGTTATTTACTTTGGCGACTAAGTCTGGTCTCTTTTTTAAGCTTTGCTTTAATTCTTTATTGATGAATGTCTTACCGTCTTCTTCAGATGAATCTAAAACATAAATACCCTTTTTTGATTTCCTGAAATCATCTAACTCAAGCATATCGAATGATTTCTTTAACCAAGCATTGAACATCGGTCCCATTTGAGTATTTAGTTTAGGAGCCGATTCAAGTCTAATAACAGTTTCTTCAGCTGTCATCGCATACAAAGAATCTGCGATTCTTTGTATTTGTCTTGGATTATTAGCTTGGCAGCCTTCGATGTTCTTAATTAAAAACCATAATGGTTCATCGTAAGGGAATTTTACTAAACTCTGTAAAATGTCAATTAACTCATTAGTCCTTCTGGCCTGATGAGCCATTATTATTCGTCTTCGGAGTGCTGAATCGATTCGCTCAGGAGTAGCGATTTGTAGAGGGTAAACTTCGTCTATATTATCTAGATATGCAGTATTTCTGAAAAGCTCAATGCTTTTTCTAACCCACTCATTCAAATCATCAAGACTTTCTTCAATATCAATTGAACGTTCCATTTTTTGGCTTTAAAGATGTCAATTTATCAAATTTGTTGATTGATACAAAAGGTGCGGTGGGGATTTGGCTCTTGCCATAGCTTTGGTGTCGCTGTGGGCTTGAGCGGCTATGGCATGTGCCAAATGCGCGAGGTAATCCGAAGCACAATCTTCTTAAAAATGCGAAGGGTCGGCTGTATTATTTTTTTAGTCTGTCCCACGTTTTAATTTTTCCAAAGTCCAAGTTGTCTGCGAAGCCGTTCACTTGTTCCTGTGGAAAATCTTTGTTAGAAAATTGTCGTCCGTTTTTTTGAAACACAAATTTGTCCGGGCCCTATTGCTACCAACGTTTGTGTTTATGCAGTGTGGGGAATAGGAGGGCTTAAAAATGAAGCGCAGCGGAATGTTAAGCCCGACCTGCTCCGAACTGTCCCCCGTGACCGAACTACATTGTGAAACATAAACTTTAATTTAACACCAAACCCCCACATTGCATAAACATTTTGTTGGCAACAGTTGGGTTTCGTCCGTTAATCGTCAGCCGTTCTTTTATTTTCTGTTAGCCGCTAATTCATTGTCCAACAAGTTGTCGCCTGTCAACGAAACCCTAACTCCATATTTTATTGAGTTGAGTCATTACAGCTTTTTTAAAGTCCACCGTTTTCAAATCAACTAATCTAAGAGTGTGAAAGTGTATTTTTGTTTAAAACTGTCCACTAACAACGATTTTTTTTTGGATTCTTCTTCGAGTTTGTTGTGCTGTCGACTTTTTGTTCACTAAAGTTGTTATTCTCCAATCAAATACTTCTTCAAAAACCAAGAAATTGCAGCGAAGGTATAATCACGATTGGCTTTTTTGGCGATGCCGTGTCCTTCGTCATTTGCCCTTATATAGCTGACCGTTACCCCATTTTGCTTCAAAGCCTCCACCATTTGCTCAGATTCGGACAAGGGTACACGAGGGTCGTTTTCGCCTTGATAGACGAACATTGGCTTGGTGATGTTTTTTATATTTGTCATCGGGCTAATTTTTTGGAAATACTCTACCATTTTTGGGTCACGCTCATCACCATATTCGGCTCGCCTCAAATCCGCTCTATATGCAGAAGTATTTTTCAGGAAGGAAACAAAATTGGAAATACCAAATAAATCCACTCCGCATTTTAACTTGTCGTTGTAAAGTGTCATACTTGCTAAACTCACATAGCCTCCATAACTACCACCTATAACAGCCACCCGTGAAGCATCCAAATTAGGTTGAGTGGCAATCCAGTCGAGTAAAGCCCCAATGTCTTTCACCGAATTTTCCCGCAACATACCATTGTCTAATTTCAAATAGGTTTTTCCATAACCACTTGAACCACGAACATTGGGTATCAAAACGGCAATGCCCAACTCATTCGCCCAATATTGACCAATGGCAGCGAAACTTGCCCTTGATTGACCTTCGGGTCCTCCATGAATATTGATTAGAACAGGCAGTTTACCACTTGCATTTTGGGGAGTTATCAGAAAAGAGGGAATCAAGCGGGTCTTACCTGTTCGCTCATCTTTATCAAAGGTAGGGTATTCTATCAGTTTTGCCGGGCTAAAATTCGCAGGGTTCAAGCCAGCTGTTTCGCTAAAAGTCCATCGTTCCGTTTGATTGGCTTTCAAATAGTGGACATACACTTCGGAGGTTTGGCTTGGAGTAGATAGACCAAAAGCTATGCGGTTGTTGTCTTGGTTGAATCTCATTTTCGTAATCACACCTAACGCCCCTAAGTTTAGAGGGGAATATTTGAGGGTTTTGGTGTCCAGCAAGTAGGGTTTTGAGTAACCTCCCTCGTTTACTACAAACGCAAGTTTAGAACCATCTCCCGAAAGCTCAATCATATCAACATCGTTATTGATGTCAACAATTTTTGACATTTTTCTTGTCGTTAAATCATAATAGCGCAAGGTTGTATATTCTGAATCTTCATCACAAGTCAAGAAAATTCCCTTTTCATCTTTTGAAAATTTTAAATTAGAGTAAGAAATTTGTTTATCAGTTGGATTGATTTCCTCTAACTTACCCGAGGCGATGTCAAGTAAATATCCTTTCACCTCATTAATTGACGTATAATTAACTACAATCATACGGTTTTCGTCTTGGCTCCAATCTACGATACGCCACCCGCCACCTTTGTTCTCTAATATCAATTTGGTATCAGATGAATTATTCAGCGGGGCAATGTAAAAATCATTATCTCGGCCTGTTCGTTTTGTGGAGCGAAATGCTACTTTATCACCTTTTTTATTCCAAATGTATTCTGTATTACGACTTTTTCCATCAGTCAGAAGCGTAGAGGTGCCGTTGTTTCTATCCAAATAATAGATTTGAAACTGCTCATTGCCACCCATATCACGACTGTAAAGAAAGCCGTCTTTCAAAGAATTGGGGCGAGTGGAAACGCTGGTGATAGGTTCTTTGAAAAAAGTAACTTGCTCCCGATACGCCCCTGCTTTGCTAACGTGATGTATTTGAGCAACATCGGCAAAACGAGTAGTAATATAAAGTCCCTTACCTGAGGCATCCCAATCTGCAAAATCGGCACTTCGGATATTGTTGTATTGCTCCAAACGTTCAGAGACAGAGGTTGGGATTTCGCCTACGCCCTCGACCAAAAGGTTGCCAATAGGAGTGCGTTGAGCCAAAAGATGAAAAGAAACCACATTCAGCAATGTGATGAATACGAGGAATAATTTGTTTTTTTTCATTATTAGTTTTAATTAGTTTTTAATAGTCCGTACTAGCTGTTAAGATATTTTTTGTCAATATACTTTATCGTCATAAAAATATCTGTCCACGGAGCCAACCCAATTGTTGCCAACGTTTGGCTATGCGTTCGTTGGCGGAATAGGAGGGCTTGAAAATGGAGCGCAGCGAAATGTCAAGCCCGACCTACACGTATCTGTCCACCGTGATAAATATTTATTAAGAAACCAATTTGCAACTTTACACGTCACCCGCCAATGACGCATAGCTTTTGTTGGCAGCTGGGCCTTTGAGCCGAGTCTTTTTTTGAAACCTTAATCGGCTGTCCCCATTTACTTTTAAAATTCTCAAACAACAATAAAGTTTTTTTTGAAGCGTAGGCTTTACAAATTTGTCCACTTAGGAAAATCAGCCACACTTATTAAACAAGCTTTGGATTGAGTTGGGGAAGCGCGGCTTGTTTAATGTGTGAGGCGGTACTATGAAAAAATTTCACCTATACTTTTTGAGCCCATTTGGCATTTAGTATTACTTGCAGTCTTAACGTGTATTAAGTATTGAAAACGAACCATTTTGGATTTGATATACTCTAGTGCATAAGTTTGTTAATTCGATTTTGTGAGTTATAATAATTATAGCAAGTTGGCTTTGTATTCTTTCAATGATATTTTGGACTATACTCTGAGTGTGTGAGTCAAGTGACGAAGTAGCTTCGTCAAGAAGTAATAGATTTGGTTTCCGATACAAAGCTCTCGCTAATGCGACTAACTGCTGTTGTCCACCAGAGATATTTATTCCGCCTTCTCCAAGCAGTGTCTCGTATTTTAAGGGTAGAGTTTCGAAAATATCAGAAAATCCTATTTCATCGCAGAACGACTTCACTTCTTCCAATGAGTCAGAGCTTAAGGCTATATTCTCCCACAATGTGCTGTTGAAAATCTTGGTCTTTTGCGGAACAATACTAACAAACTTGCGCCAACTCTCAGTTGAAATTTCCTTAAAATCAATTTCTTCGTTTACTGTAATATTGCCAGCATTATATTGAAAAAATTTTTGGAGGACATTAAAAAGCGTACTTTTTCCACAGCCATTTTCCCCCAAGATTGCAATACTTTCACCTCTCGCTACGTGAAATGAGGCATTTTCAAAAAGAAGATCGCAGGATGGGAAACCAAATGATAGATTGTCCACCGAAATCTTATTAATACTGTATAGGGGCGGCTTATTAGGGGTGGATACTATATTCTCTTCTGACGTTTGTTCTAAGCACTCATACAGCCTTTGCAAAGCTACCCAACCGCTCTGTAGAGATACATTTAGTAGCACAAGATTGCTGGTAGATGATATCACCAGGAATACAATTGAGAGGATAGCTAATAATTGACCTAGTATAAGATTCCCTTGATAGAATAGCAATGCCGAGTATAATACTGTTGAAATAGTAACAAATATACCAAGACCTGATGATACAATCCGGTATAAAATCGCTGTCTTGTTTAAATTAAACTCTGAGCCTTTAAATTCATTGTACTTCGTTACTACAGACTTATGAAAGTAGGACTGCTTGTTAGTTGACTTTATAACCTCAATTCCATCCAATATGTCAACATAGTTAGCCTCATTAATTCCGTATTTGCGAACAGTGTTTTTTTGCATCGCATGTAAGTCATGATTAAACAAATAGACAACACAAAACTGAAGGGGTAAATTTAACAGTGCAATAACTGATGCTACTGGGCTATAGTAATACAATACTGCAATCGAGCAGATTATTATTAGTGCGTGAATAATAGATTCGTTTACAATTTGGTTAAGAATCGACTGTATTCGCTGAACATCATTCATGCGGGCAATTAAATCACCCTTCTTTTTGCTGTCAAAAAAACTTTTAGGCAAAGTCAGTAGTGTAGAAAAAAAACTTGCGAGTACTGAAGTGCTAAAGTTATACTCCCAACGCGCAATTATGATACCCCTGAAGTAAAGAATAAAGATGTTGATAAATAAAAGTAAAGCCCATCCAATGACACTTAGAACTAACAGGTTCAAATTTCCATTTGGAAGAATAATATCAATTAATGTCTGGGTATAGATTGAGGTAGATAGGCTTAAAGAGGAAATTAGAATGCCAAGAAATAGGGTGGAAATTAATTTGTTCTTATCGGAAGTAATGAGGTTAAAGAGCCATGCGTTATTCTTCTTTCTCCTGGACGTTGTAGGTCTAAACTCGCTCGTTTTGGAAAAAGTCATTAAAATGCCAGTTCGCCACATTGATAACAACTCTTTTTCTTTTACCCATACTATCCCAGTTTCAGGGTCTCCAATCAAGTAATTCTCCTCTTTGGCTGTATAAAAGACAATAAAATGTTCATGGATACCTTGAATAGTGATATGGAGAATGCACGGGTCAGAAAGTGATTTTAAATCACTCAGAGTAGCTTCATAACCTTCTCCAATTAGCCCATAGCTAGAAGCCGCATTTGCCAACCCATGCAAACTAACCCCGGTCGAAGATGCTCCACTCAAATAGTTTAGATGATCAATCCCTGAATCTGCCCCGTGGTATTTTAGTATTGAAAGTAAGCAGGCCGCACCACAGTCTTTCTCGTCTCGCTGATAAACAAACGAGTCTCTTATACGCTTATTGATCATTAGCTGCGCGGATGTATTTTACAATAATTTTCATAGGGACGATATCATCAATTTTTTTTACAAGCATCTTTTTGCGGTTGTAAATCCAAATTGCTGGGATAGTCTTGGCAGGAAAGGAGTCTTGAATTTCCTCAAATGAAGCGTGCAGAAATTTAATATTCAGTTTCTCCGATTTATATTGATCCCTGAACTTTGAAATGTCTTCTATGCTTTCAGAGCTAATGAATAGTATCTGAGAGTGATCAAACTCTGAACTATACTCAATTAACTTTGTCATTTTATCGTGACAATAGTCGCATGTTGTGTTAAACAGAACAATCATGATGCTTTTCTGACCACCCATATCTAAAGAGTTTAAAATTCCTCCATCTAATTCTTTGAAAATAAAAGAGGGGAATACATTCTCTACTTTCAATTCTGCTTTACTTACCGAAGTAGATGCTCTTTTAGCTTCACGAATAACAAGGGCAGAAATTATGATGCAGATACTAGCAATAAAAGTCAATAGTGTGTACTTGCTTTTTATAAAAGTGATAAGTCGATGTATATCCATAGTGCTTCTCGTATCAAAACGATTGAAAAGTAAATAACCATGACCCATTTTACAATTATTGAAAAGGGAACTCTATATAAAAGATATAGGCAGTAAGAAGTTATAATGCAAAATAATACCTGGAAAACATTTACTACTCTAAGCAATGCATGCAACCAGGTTGGGACAGTATTTGCATCAAAAAGGTTATATAATGAAAGTGGGTGAAATTCGACTACTTCTGCAAAAGTATACTCTTGTTTTATAAACAAGAACCAAAAAATTGAAATAGCCGACTTTAAAAAAAATGCAAACTTACCTAGCATAACTGCTTTGAATATTGTTGCATAATTAATGGCCTCCATTTGAGAGTTTAGCTGAAATCCAGCCATTAAGAGGAGGGCTGTAATGACTATGGAAGAAATGAAGTCATAGGCCGTTATACCAACATCTGCAAGTAAATCCTCGACTAAATATGAATCTTCACTATCATCTTCTAAATCGTTTAATTCCTCCTCAAAATCTTCAATGTATTCATTGTAATCATCATACTTACTTTCGGCCTTATCAGCTAGGAATTCATAATAGAGTTCATCTGTTTTAACGAATTCCAAATCTGTATAGCGTATTAGAAAAGACAATAAGAAGTAAAGTATAATTAGTAACCATAGATTTCCTTGAAGCACGTTTAAAAAAAATCTACCCATACTTTAATTCTTTTTAAACTGTTCATCTAATGTAATTTTTTTCTCGAGGTCGGTTCTTAGTTGAATTTCCTCATTAGTCTCAAGGAGGATATTATATGTATCCCAAAAATTCTTACTGTAGCCAATTTTTTCTCCATACAAGTCCTCATTCCATTCCCTATCTCTGGAGTCGTTTGTTTGAATTGACGTTATAAGGAACTGCTTATTCACGTAGAAAAAGCCTTTTGAAAATCCTGTCTCCATTTTTTTATTCATTTGTGAAAATGTCCCAACTTGATCCATTGAAAAACTTGAAAAGTAATTCAAATAAAGTTTCCCATTATAGTCTTTGAACTTGATTATGTTTCGGAAGAAAATCCCCGTTCCTGTATAAAGTTTGGCTGCTTCTTTCTTTGGGTTTGCAACATAACTATATTCCATTTCGACTATTGCAAAATCTGACTCACGGATATACAGCCAACCTATAGGGACAAAATCATGCCCCCACTTTCCTATTTTTTCACTTCTTCGATTAGGAAGTATCTTGATTTTGTAGATTAAATTTTCATCAAGAAGAAGTGTTGAATCTAACTTGAATTTATGTTTTTTTAAGAAATCAGGACCAACCGCACCTAACAATTGATTCGACTCAGCTACCATACTTTTCCGTATAGGGTTGGCTCGAATAAAATTACCTAAAGAATGATACTTTCTATCTAAATGTTGAATAGCCGATTTCGTATCCTGGATACCAGTAATTGCCAACAATGCTTTTTTATCAAGAATTCGAGCATCATAACTTCTTCGTAAACCATCAATATCTACTTTAATTTTCGACAATTCAGATTGGTAGCCTGGATCATAAACAGTTACAGCGGCTTCAATCAATTTAGTATAAGTCTTGTCTTCTAGGTGTGTCTGTCGGTAAAAGCCATGTAAGAATGTTGGAGCCGTGGTATAATTATTATTAATATTTTTAATGGCATTTGCAACAATTTGATCTGCACTCAATGATTTTTTCTTAGATGCGTGAATCGTTACTTCTTGTAAGGAATAGATCACTGGATCAAGATAAATAGTCACAATCTGACCTAACGTAAAGTCCTTAATTTTTATAGACTTAGACGCATAACCTATACAGGAAAAAACAACTTCATTGTTGTTGTCAGATGATTGAACGTACAATGTAAACTTACCCTCATCGTTCGATGTCGTTCCAAGGCTAGTTCCTTTTATAAAAATATTAGCAAATGGTATTGGTGTTCCGTTACCCTTTTCTAACAAGACCCCTTCAATCTGAGTCTGTGAAAAACTAGGGATTGCAAAAATTATAAAAAGAAAAATACTGTATAGTTTCATAAAAGAAGAATAAATGAAAATAGCGCAATCGTGCGCTATTTCCTTACATAACTTAAACTTGTCCTTATCTTACTCCATTTCGTAGGAGCAACCAAGGTCTTCGAACTTGTCCAAAAGACGGGTCATTCTGTCGTAGTTCCCTTCATAATATGCTTTTGAAGCTCTTCCAAGTATTCTTCCACAGCGCGAACCGCCTTTGATTGATTTTAATGTCTGAGGTTTCAACTTTTTCATAGTAGCAATTTTTTGGTTTTAACAATAACTATTTATTGAGCTGGGTATTCGCAACCTATACTATCAAATCGGTCGCGTAACCTTACGAAGCGATCCATATCGTAGTCGTAATATGCTGTTGCCATTTTTCCGAAAAGGCGGCTACAGCGTGAACCACCCTTTACATTTTTCAGATCGTTGTTTTTTAATTTTTTCATACGTTTAAGATTTATGTTTGAAATGTTGAATAAAACTACCTATTAGACTACAGTAAGTCAACTGTCGGCATGTGATTTATTTATAAATATCTATCATAATTAAAGAAAATATTACATCAGTACTATATTCACTTTGAGTTTTAATCAAAGTCCACCTTGTCGGCTTGGAGAATTTTGATTCGTAGCTCTCAGCGGGGGGGGGAAGCAAGTGTGTGGGAGTAGCGTGCGGGTGGCTTTGTGTGACGGCAGCTACTGCCACACTCTTGCTTGGCGCGTAATGTGCGGTGGGAAAAAACTTTATTGTTGTTGTAACGCTCTTTATTACAAGTCCCGAATTAATCACTTTAATGTCAACCGTTATGTTTTGTTTATTGTCCAACGAGTCGTTGTCGGTAAAACTAACTCTTTTTTAAAGGCCTTGCTGCCAACGTTTATGTTTATGACGGCTTGGGTTTTCGAAGCGCGTCACTGTCCCACGTTGCCGAACGAAATTAAGAAAACAAAACTTCAAACCTATACATCACCCCAAGCTGTCATAAACATTTTGTTAGCGGCTGTTGCTTTTCATCCGATTAAATTTATAACAGTCAGAATCTATAGCGCCTATAAGTTCCAGCTCTTCTGAAACTTTGTCTGTCCGATAAGTCATTGTATATTCTCCGTTTTCAACAATGCTGTCAGTGTCGAAGTTCGTGATCTTAAGTCGGTCGTTCTCAATTTTCCATTTCATATTCTGAACTGTCCCAACACCATCTGTGGTTGTCGCATAACCATCAACTCTAAAAGATATTCTAGGACATACATTGCATAAAGTGCTCCCGTCACAGGAAAGTTGCACTGTCCATTCGCCAAGTAGTCTGTTGTCCAACGTAGAATCCTTGTCCCACTTTATTTTCTCGGGTGGCGCATTGTCAAGGTTGCTAATCTCTGTCGTCACTTTCTTGTCACACGACAACAGAGTAAGTATTATTAAAAGTGTTATTAGTGTCTTCATTGTCCAAAAGCAATTGCCGCTAACGTCCGTATATCGGAAGCTCCGCTTCCGATATACCTTTATTGTATCTAAAATACGACCTTTCCTAGCAATATCCAACGGGCAATTCGGAGAATTGGCTTCTCATATCCTCTTTTGGTTGCGGCTGTGCACCCCCCCGGTGGTTTGGCTGCCGCAGCCTTATCTGCGGGCTGATATCTAATTCAAAATAATCACGAGCCTCCCAGCCGACCGCCAGCCGGTCATTCCGAACCGAGAGTGGAGGAAGAGTGGACCAAGAGTGGACAAACCATCCACCGGCAACGAGGCCTCTACAGATGTCCGCCCACGTCAGCGTTGCAGCTGACGTAAGATCTGGCGCGCCACTTACTCATTTCTCAGTGATTCCACCGGGTTGGCCGAAGCGGCCCGGGTCGTCTGGAAGGCAATTACCAATAGCGCTAACAGGAGCATGCTCCCTCCTGCCATCACAAAAACGATCCAAGGCTGCGAAATCCGGTAAGGGAAATCTCTCAGCCAGCGATCCATCACCCACCAGGCCAACGGAACTGCCAGCAACAGGCTGATCATGGTTGCGCCCAGGAACTCCCGGGAGATTAACCTCAGAAGGGAGGACACCGAAGCCCCCAATACTTTGCGAATGCCAATCTCTTTGGTTTTTCGCTCGGTGGTAAACGTAACCAGGCCCAAGAATCCCAAACAGGCAATGATCATCGCTAAAACCGTAAAAGTTTGAAAGATGGCCGCCAGCCGGGCTTCGGAGGCATATTGATGCTGGAACGCATCGTCCAGAAAGTAATACTCAAACGGTGCCGTAGATCGGTGCTTCTCATATAACTGACGAATCTGGTTGACCCGCTCATAAAGATTGTTCTCCGTACCCAGTCGGATATAGATCGAGCCTTTATCTCCCAACGTTTGCGCCACCGTACCATAATCACCGATGCTAAGAATCACTCCGTCTATTTTCTCTTTCAGCGAAGCGTAATTAAAATTCTTCACCACTCCGGCAATGGTAGTACTGTCGCCAAACAACGTCATCGGCTGATGAATATCCTCTTCTGCTATTTTGAGCTTTTTCAGGGCGGCCTCATTGATCACAAAATTTCCCGCGCGGAGGGTATCAGATGATCGCGCCTGCCATTCAATCCCGAGGGTTTGAAAAAAATTGGCATCTACTGTCATCAGGTTGATGAACACATCTTCTTTTGTTTTGGGCGTTTGTGTGAAAAAGCCAGCCATGCCTCCATCCTTAAAAAGCGAAACAGAAGCCTGCGTGATTCCTTTTACTTCCGGCAGAGTGGCCACTTCGTTGCGAAACGGGAGATACGAAGCCCCCAGCCCTTCGAGGTTCACCACCAATACCTGGTCTTTGTTCATCCCTATTTTTTCGTTGCGCATAAAGGTCAACTGTCGGTGTACCACCAGGCTGCAAATGATCAGCGCCATCGAAACGGTAAACTGAAACACGATTAATCCTTTGCGAACCATTCCTCCCTGAACGGAAGTGGCGCTCGCTTTTCCCTTCAGCACAGCCGCGGGACTAAAACCGGAAAGTATCAGGGCCGGATAGCTGCCCGACAGAAAAACGCAGAACACTAACAACGCTGCAATCAAACTCAAAAAAAGACCGGAGGTTAAAAAGGTATTATCAATGGGTTGACCGATCATTTGTTGGAACACCGGTAATATCCACGACACCAGCGCGTAAGCAATACAAAAGGAAAGGATGGTCAGTAAAGCTGATTCTAAATAAAACTGTGCCGACAATGCGGTGCGTCTGGCTCCGATCATTTTTCTTATGCCCACTTCTTTGGCGCGAGTAGTGGCCCGGGCCGTGGTCAGGTTCATATAATTCACCAGGGCCAGCAACAATACCAGGGCTGCCACACTGCCAAAAATCTTTAAATATGCAAGATTGGATGGCTCTCCACGCAGCGGATGGAGTGCATAGGTCTCGTCAGCCGATGATTGAGCGATCTGAGGAATGGAAGTTTCCAGATCACGGGCAGAGGCTGCATCGCGCAACAACAGATAAGTAGGGTACGATCCCAGACTGGCCCGGTCATTCTCATATTGTTTGGATTCGTTCGGGTCGGGCAATAACCCCAGCGTAGTGAAAGATGCAATAAAATCAAATTTCAAAGAAGAGTTAGACGGTGGGGGCGCTACGATACCAACTACTTCCATCTCCGTTCCGTTTTGATACGTCAGGTATTTCCCAAGGGCCGATGCCTGCCCAAAATACTTTTCCTGAATAGCTGGCGTAATGAGCACTTTCCTGGGTTCGCCCAACGAACGTGCGGAGCCTTCCAGCACCTGAAAGGAAAACATAGAAAAGAACGATGAGTCGGCAAAGATAAACCGGTCTTCAAAAAATTTATGTTGCCTGTCGGAGTGTACCACCACTCGCCCCGGCTCACGCATACGCACATAGTTGATCACATGAGAACTGTTTGCGGCCAGCATCGGTCCAAAGGCAGCGGACATCGAACCTGTGTTGATCGTTTGCTCCCCCCATTGGATCGTTGCATGCATTTTAAAAATCCGCGACTCCTGACGATGAAACCGATCATAGCTTAACTCATGAACCACATAAAGTAAAATGAGCACACTTACGGTGATGCCCAACGAAAGACCCGAGAGGTTGATAAAGCTGTAGAGGCGATTTTTCCAGAGGGCGCGAAAAGCGATTGTAAGGTAACTGGCAAACATGGCTAGGCAAGTTAGGTCATTCCCTATGTGGCATATTTCAGGCCAACAAGATCGAAAGCAAAATTCAGTATAGAAAAGGATGTTTCGGTCCTGGTTTCCGTTCACTTACGCACGTGCCTGTGCGCTTATGGGATAACCCGCGGCAGAGGTCTTTACCTGAAAATTCTGAAAATATTATACCTTTCGGAGCATGAACCGTTCCTGGTTACCCTTTGTCCTCTTGTTGGCTTTTGTTCTGGTATGCATCATCAGTGTCAGCATCTATGTTCACTCCGTGAAAGGCATTGCCTTCTTTGCCCAGCCTTCGGGCAGCGGGATGTGGCTCATCATTGAAATTTTGTTGGCGCTCCTGCTCACGGTATTGATCGGCTTAGGGATAGGATGGATCCTGCGGGAACCCACCATCAAACACTTGTCGGAAGGAAGTCTTCAATTGAAAAACGGAATTGATCAATTGACCAATGAACGGGAAGAATTGCTTCGGTCACAATCACAAACACAACAACAGCTTCAGGCGGGTCTGCAACAGCAGGCACAACGGTACGAACAGAAAATCGCGCGGCTGGAAAGCGAAAACAAACACCTGGCCGAGAAGCCTCCGGTGGTGATTGAAAAAACAGAAGCTTCTGCAGAACTGGATGTCCTTAAATTTAAAGTGAGGCAACTGGAGTTTGAGTTAGAGGAGGCCCGTCAGAACAAGATCACCGAGCCAGTCATCATCACCAAGGTTGAAAAACCAAAAGTAGATATCGAGTTCCTGCACGAGTCGTTAAGCCACCTGCGCGATGACCTCAAAGTGATCAAAGGCATCGGACCAGTCATTGAAAAAAAACTGAACGAGCAGGGCATCTATACCTTTCAGCAGATTGCCGAATTCTCGGATAACGAAATCCACGAAATCAGCAACATCCTGGAGTTTTTCCCGGGTCGCATCCAGCGCGACCGCTGGGTGTCGCAGGCACAGGCTCTATTCCTGCAAAAGAGTACGTGATTTTTCAAAACGTGCCTAGAAGGACCCAATCCGTGAGCCGATCAACCGTTATGAGTTGGGATCCAGTTTTAAGATCAGGTGGAAATTTACATCGAGCGTTTCGTTGACCTTAACCATGCCCATCATCCGGGTTGGCGCTTGCAGTTTGAAATCAGAAAAAACAAAATTTCTTCCTCCCTTCAAGTGAATAAGACCATTGCTTCTGGCCTCAATGGAGCAATCCACGTCAAAGACATTGGTAATTCCACCCAGCGAGATTTTAAGCTTACCCTTAAATCGTTCTTCCGAGCAGGCATAAACAGGCACCCGTTCAAAGGAAATAAAATCAATAACAATGAAGGGGTACTCCCGGGCCTTGATGGTCTTCCCAAAGTCATGAGTCATCAACTGCATTCCGCAGTCAAACGCAGAAGCATCCAACCCTACATACCCTTTTTCAAAAACAGGTTAGTTTGATCAGCGCGCCATCGGCACCCGTTTCCAGGGTGGCCTGGAAGATGGCCCCTTGTGAAGTCATCTTCCAATCGTGCAGGGTGGAGGTTCCTGCTATCGTAAAAACCGGAAAGCCGGTTTGGCGGTAACTCTGTTGAGCTTTTCCGGTCAACATCATAAAAGCCAGCGTAAGCGTTGTCATGGACCGTGTAAAAATTTTCTCTTGGGAGGTGTTCATGGTTAAGTCGGGGTTGTTGCCGTTCACACTGCAACATTAGGCGTACCACCCAACCTGACACATGATGGTGAATAGTCCTGCGTATGATTTTTATCAGGGAAAAAGAGTAAACGGGGTGTCCGAAGCTGGAGTTCCTCCGCACCAGATCGGATGTCCGGCAGCTCTTTTCTCCATAGGTGCCCGCGTGAAGAGCGCAAGAATTCCAGAAAAACCCCAAAAAATAGTATGCATGCATAATAATTTTACATACCTTCGTAACCGTTTGTTTGTGATGAAAAAGGAAGAAACCGTTGACTACCACATCAAAACCGCCTGGCATGCCATTGCGCGCATGTACAACCAGCAAGCGTTGAAATTTGATGGCACCATGTCCATCGGCTATGCCTTATTGAATATCTCTTCCGAGGAGGGCGCGCCTGCCATGAAGATCGGACCGCTCATGGGCCTGGAACCCAGGAGCCTCACACGGTTGTTGAAGTCCATGGAAGAGAAGGGATTGATATACCGGCAGGTGGACAAGAACGACAAGCGCTCGGTTAGGGTGTTGCTGACAAAGGAAGGCAAGAAGATGAAGGAAAAATCGCGTGAGACCGTGCTCCGGTTTAATGAGGCGGTGCGGGAGGAAGTGACGGATCAAAAGCTGAGGGTATTTTTTGAAGTTATTCAGGATATCAACCAGGTCATTGAAAAAGAAAGTGTAGCGGTCAGTTCATAGGATCATCTGATTCATTGATCAACCCGCGCCATTCTTTCCATGAACCAGAAAAAGAAAGTATAATAAAAGAATATGAATCGTTCAATTAAAAAAGTAGCTGTACTCGGCTCAGGGGTGATGGGCTCTGCCATCGCCTGTCACTTCGCCAACATCGGGTGTAAGGTGCTCTTGCTCGACATCGCACCCCAGGCGCTGACCGAGGAAGAAAAAGCAAAGGGACTAACCCTCGATCACAAGACCGTCAAAAACCGGATGGTTCAAAGTTCGTTTGACCGCAGCATCAAGTCCAGTCCCGGCCCCATCTACAGCAAAAAATTTGTGTCGCGCATTTCGCTGGGCAATTTTACAGACGACTTCTCCAAAATCAAGGAATACGATTGGATCATCGAAGTGGTGGTCGAAAATCTTGACATCAAAAAGAAAGTGTATGAACAGGTGGAGCAGCATCGCACCCCCGGCACGCTGGTCACCTCCAATACCTCCGGCATACCGATTCATTTAATGGCCGAAGGCAGAAGCGAGGATTTTAAAAAGCATTTCGCAGGCACCCACTTTTTCAACCCTCCGCGGTATCTGAAATTGTTTGAAGTCATCCCTACCCCCCATACCGCTCCGGAAGTGACGAAATTTCTCATGCATTATGGGGATTTGTACCTGGGTAAAACTTCTGTTCTCTGCAAAGACACCCCTGCCTTTATCGGTAATCGCGTTGGGGTGTGGGGATTGCTTAAAGTGATCGACTCCATGCAGAAGTTTGATCTGAACGTAGATGAGATCGACAAACTCACCGGACCTGTCATTGGCCGCCCGAAGTCCGCTACCTTTCGCACCTCCGATCTGGTGGGGTTGGATACGCTCGTCAAAGTGGCCAATAATCTTTATGCGGGCTTACCCCATGATGAAGGCCGTGAGATGTTTAAGCTGAGCGAAGTGGTGACGAAAATGGAAAAGAATAACTGGCTGGGCGATAAAACTGGTCAGGGTTTTTATAAGAAAGTGAAGACTCCCGATGGCAAATCGGACATCCACACGCTTGATCTCAAAACTTTAGAATACAAACCCAAAGCAAAAGCGAAGTTTGCCACCCTCGAAACCACCAAGACGATTGACAACCTGCGTGATCGTTTCAAAGTGTTGTTGGCAGGCAAAGACAAGGCCGGTGATTTTTATCGCGATTGCTTTTATGGGCTCTTTCAATACGCCTCTAATCGCATTCCGGAAATCAGCGATGAATTGTTTCGGATTGACGATGCCGTCTGCGCAGGATTCGGTTGGGAACTAGGCCCCTTCGATACGTGGGACGCTCTGGGCATTGAAAAAACTGTTCAGGCCATGGAGGCGTCAAACTATAAGCCTGCGGCATGGGTCTATGATATGATGTCCGGTGGAAACAAATCTTTCTACCGTGTGGAGAATGGCAAGCGCCAGTACTATGATATTCCGAGTAAGTCGTATAAAAATATTCCCGGCAAGGAAGAGTTCATCATCCTTGAAAACCTGAGCCATAACATTGTTTGGAAAAATGCTGATTCGAAAGTTACTGACCTGGGTGACGGAGTGATCAACTTTGCGTGGCATAGTAAGAGCTACACGCTGGGCAGTGCCGTCATCGAAGGATTGAATAAATCCATCGAATTGGCCGAGAAGAACTACCGCGGTTTAGTAGTCGGCCACCAAGGGTCTGACTTTTCTCTGGGAGCTAACCTCGGGTTGGTTTTCATGTATGCCATTGAGCAGGACTATGATGAGCTGAATTTCATGGTTCAACAATTTCAGAATTCAGTGATGCGCCTTCGCTATTCTTCGGTGCCGGTGGTAGTGGCCCCTCACGGGCGCACGCTGGGCGGTGGCTGTGAGATGACCATGCATGCGGATCTGGCTGTGGCAGCGGCCGAAACTTATATCGGTTTGGTGGAGGTAGGTGTCGGATTGATTCCCGGGGGCGGAGGTACCAAAGAATTCACCAAACGGGTAAGCGATGCCTTACAAGAGGGCGATGTGGAATTAAATGCGTTGCAAAATGCGTTTATGAATATCGCCACGGCAAAAGTAGCCCTGAGTGCTGAAGAAGCACGAGAGATGGGTGTGCTGCGTGACTTGGATCACATCAGTGTAAACAAAGACCGACAATTGCTGGATGCCAAGGCGGCTGTTCTCGAACTGGCCGATGCCGGTTATACCATGAAGCCTCAGGCGACCAATATCAAAGTCCAGGGACGTACGGGACTGGCGTTGTTTGCCGCTGGTGTGAATGGAATGAAAATGGGTCGCTACATCAGCGAGCATGACATGAAGATAGCCATGAAAATTGCCAACGTCATGTGTGGTGGCGATTTGAGCTATCCGCAGGAAGTGAGCGAGCAGTATTTGTTGGACTTGGAACGTGAGGCGTTTGTTTCGCTTTGTGGAGAGAAGAAAACGCTTGAGCGGATTCAGGCGATTTTGACGGGAGGGAAACCTTTGAGAAACTAGCAGCAAGACAAAAGACAGAAGACGTAAGATTTGAGACTCATAATCAATTCTGTGTACTTACGTCTAACTACTGGATACTAAAACAAAAAAAGATATGGATGCATACATCGTAGCCGGTTTCAGAACAGGCGTAGGAAAAGCAAAAAAAGGTGGGTTCCGGTTTACCCGGCCAGATGATTTGGCTGCCGAGGTGATCAAACACCTGGTGAAATCTGTACCGGGGGTGGAAAACAAGATGGTGGATGACCTCATCGTGGGCAATGCCGTACCCGAAGCAGAGCAAGGGATGCAGATGGGGCGGATCATCGCGTTGTTATCGCTGGGGTTGGATGTTCCGGGCATGGTTGTCAATCGCTATTGCGGATCAGGTGTAGAAACCATTGCCATCGCCAGCCAACGCATTCAGGCAGGGCAAGCCGATATCATCATTGCCGGAGGCACCGAGTCCATGTCGCTGGTTCCGGTGATGGGATTCAAAACGGCTCTTAATTATGCCATCGCCAAAGACAATCCTACCTACTACACCAGCATGGGCTTGACAGCCGAAGAGGTATCCAAGCAATTCAAAATTTCACGCGAAGAGCAAGACCAGTTTTCGTATGAATCTCATATGAAGGCAGCCGCTGCGTGGAAGGCCGGAAAGTTTAAAGAGGAGGTAGTTCCGATCACGGTCAAGGAGACATACGTGGATGAAAACATGAAAAAGAAAACCCGTGAGTTTGTGGTGCAAACAGATGAAGGCATTCGTGCAGACACTACGGTGGAGGGCTTATCCAAGCTCAAGCCGGTGTTTGCCATGGGAGGCTCTGTCACTGCAGGAAATTCTTCTCAAACCTCCGATGGTGCAGCCTTTGTGATGGTGATGAGCGAGCGCATGGTGAAGCAACTCAACGTAAAGCCCATCGCACGCATGGTGAGCTATGCCACCGCGGGTGTCGATCCTCGTATCATGGGCATTGGCCCCGTGGCCGCCATTCCCAAAGCCTTGAAAATTGCCGGCATGAAGTTGGCCGACATTGATTTGTTTGAACTAAATGAAGCTTTCGCTGCGCAGTCGCTGGCGGTGGTGAAAGAACTGGGCATTGACCGCACGAAGCTAAACGTCAACGGTGGCGCTATAGCCGTGGGCCATCCGCTTGGATCCAGCGGTGCGCGTCTTTCCGTGCAACTCTTCAACGAACTTCGCAGACAGAACAAGAAGTATGGGATGGTAACAGCTTGTGTGGGCGGAGGCCAGGGAGTAGCAGGCGTTTATGAATTGTTGAATTAGAAACAAGACGTTAGATTATAAGACAAAAGACGCTAGACAAAAGACATAGGATAGAGGCATTGGTCTTGTTACTTGTGTCTTACGTCTAAATACTACCCGATACTCGATTATGCATAATTTCAAAGAATTGAAGGTTTGGCAATTATCACGCAGTCTCGTTAAGGAGATTTACGAAGTTACAGCCGCCTTTCCATCATCTGAGAAGTATGGACTGGTGTCGCAATTAAGAAGATGTGCCATATCTATTCCCTCCAATATTGCCGAAGGTTCTGGAAGAAAAACGGATAAAGACTTTGCACAATTTCTTAGCATAAGTTTAGGATCCGCTTACGAACTTGAAACATTGATAACTCTTTGTTTGGATATCGATCTAATATCGATTGATCAACAAGAGGCGATAACAAATAAGATTTCTGAAATCCAAAGAATGACTCATGGCTTGATTAAGACGTTTCGCCAGGAGTCCTATGTCTAACGTCTTGATACCTATGTCTCGATAAAAAAATGACAACAACCGAAACTAAACAAGCAATCAAAGGCGGAGAATTCCTCATCCGCGAAACAAACGCCCACGAAATCTTTATCCCTGAAGAGTTCACCGAAGAACAACGCATGATCGCCCAGACTTGCAAAGACTTTTTAAAACAGGAAGTCTATCCCCGGTTGGATGAAATTGATTCCATGAAAGATCCCAAGCTGATGCCGTCCCTGCTGGACAAAGCCGGAGAGTTGGGCCTGTTGGGTACATCTGTTCCGCAAGAGTTGGGTGGCTTTGGAATGGATTTCAATACCACGATGTTGGTAGCGGAAGTATTGGGAGCGGGTCATTCCTTTGCCGTAGCCATTTCGGCCCACACGGGTATCGGTACCTTACCTATCTTGTATTACGGCAACGAAGCGCAAAAGAAAAAATACGTTCCCAAATTAGCTTCGGGTGAGTGGAAGGCAGCTTACTGTCTGACCGAACCTGATTCAGGTTCCGATGCTAACTCCGGAAAAACAAAAGCCGTGCTTTCGGCTGACGGTAAACATTACATCATCAATGGCCAAAAAATGTGGATCACCAATGGTGGGTTTGCGGATGTCTACGTGGTCTTTGCCAAAATTGACAACGACAAGAATCTGAGTGCCTTTATTGTCGAAAAATCCTTCGGTGGCATTACCATGAACGAGGAGGAAAAGAAAATGGGTATCAAGGGTTCATCTACCCGCCAGATTTTCTTTAACGATTGCAAGGTGCCGGTCGAAAATATGCTGAGCGATCGTGAAAATGGCTTTAAGATTGCCGTGAACATCCTCAACATTGGACGGATCAAGTTAGGAGTGGCTGCGTTGGGAGGATGTAAAATGACGGTCAGCATCGCGGTCAAGTATTCCAAGGAGCGCAAGCAGTTTGGCACATCCCTATCCACATTTGGAGCCATCAAACATAAGATTGCAGAAATGACCACCAAAATTTTTGCCTCTGAGTCTGCTCATTACCGCGCCTCGCAGAATATTGAAGATGCCTACCATGCCCTCCTCAAGGCAGGCGTAGATAGCAGCCAGGCCCGACTAAAGTCATTGGAAGAATTTGCCATTGAGTGTGCTATTATGAAAGTACACGGATCGGAAGTATTGGATTTTGTAGTAGACGAAGGTGTGCAGATTTATGGAGGAATGGGATTCTCGGCAGAGGGTCCTATGGATCGCGCTTACCGGGATGCCCGCATCAACCGGATTTTTGAAGGAACCAATGAAATCAACCGGATGCTGACGATTGACATGCTGATGAAACGAGCCATGAAAGGTTCGCTTGATCTGATGACTCCCGCCATGGCCGTCCAAAAAGACCTGATGTCCATTCCTGATTTTGGTGCCAGTGAAGACGAAGGACTCTTCGCCCGAGAGCAAAAAGTTATTGCCAATTTAAAAAAGGCCGGACTGATGGTCTCCGGGGCTGCCGTTCAGAAATACATGATGAAACTGAGCGAAGAACAGGAAGTGCTCATGAACCTGGCCGATATGCTGATCGAAGTTTACGTGGCCGAGTCTGCCCTGCTGCGTGTTGAGAAATTAATCGGCATCCGTGGCGCTGCCGCATGTGAATTAGAGAAAGCCATGGCCATGATTTACTTACATCATGCCGTAGAGACAGCAACCTGTGCCGGTCGGAGTGCTATCTACGCCTTTTCTGAAGGAGATGAGCAACGGTTGATGCTCATGGGGTTGAAACGATTTACAAAAATTGACCCTTACAATCTAAAAGAAGCCAGACGGAAGGTGGCCAGTCATGTAATTGAAAAGGGTGAATATCCCTTTTAGGTTGCTGACCTCCACAAAAATGACCCATTAAAAAGCCCGGAAGTCCGGGTTTTTTTAATGCCCTAAATTCTGTTTAGCTGCATTATTTGCAAACCCTTCTTACATACTCTAACTTGGAAAGTTTATCAATCTTTCATGAAAAAAACTGTACGAGCCCTTGAGCCAGAGACGGACGTTGTATTAATGGGTGCTGGAATCATGAGCGCTACCCTGGGCATGATTCTCAAAGAACTTGATCCAGGTATCACCATCCAGATTTTTGAACGTATGGGGGAAGCCGGTATGGAAAGTTCAGATGCCTGGCATAATGCCGGCACTGGTCATGCGGCCTTTTGTGAATTAAATTACACCCCTCAAAAACCGGACGGCTCTGTTGACATCGCCAAAGCCACTAAAATTGCTGAAGCGTATGAGGTGTCCCGGGAGTTCTGGAGTTACCTCCTCGAAAAAAAATACATCGATCATCCGTCTGATTTTATCAGCCAGATTCCGCACATGAGCCTGGTATGGGGTGATGCAAATGTTGACTTTCTGCGTAAGCGATATGCACTCATGCGCGAGTGTTGTTTGTTTGATGGTATGGTGTACTCGGAAGATCGGGAGGAGATTGGTGGATGGGCGCCCATTGTTATGCGTGGTCGTACTTCCCGTCAACCGGTGGCTGCTACTCATATGAATATCGGCACCGATGTCAATTTTGGTGCTTTAACCCGAGCCATGATCAGCAAACTGGCCAGTATGCCAGGCGTAAGCATCCACTTCAATGTGGAATGCCTGGATCTTGACCCTGATGGAAAAGGTGGATGGGATGTGTTTGTTAAAGATCTGGAAACCCGGAAAAAGCTTCAATGCAATACGCGGTTCTGTTTTATCGGAGCCGGGGGCGCTACTCTTCATTTGTTAAAGCGTGCCGAAATCAAAGAACGAAATGGTTACGGTGGTTTCCCGGTAAGTGGGCTCTGGCTGAAGTGTCTGAATGAAGAACTCATTCAAAAGCACCATGCGAAAGTATATGGTAAAGCAACGGTAGGTTCGCCTCCCATGTCCGTGCCGCACGTAGACACCCGCATTATTGACGGTAAGAAAGAATTATTGTTTGGTCCGTTTGCCGGTTTTTCAACCAAGTTTCTCAAGAACGGTTCGTTGATGGATCTGCCTAGCTCCATTAAGTTTGACAACATGATGCCGATGATTTTTGCCGGCATCAAAAATGTGCCGTTGACCAAATATTTAATTGAACAACTACGGTTGACCCCCGAAGATCGGTTGGCTTCCCTGCGGGAATATGTTCCCTTTACCAAGCTGGATGATTGGGAATTGAAAGAAGCCGGACAACGTGTGCAAGTGATTAAAAAAGATAAAGAGAAAGGTGGGGTATTAGAGTTTGGAACAGAGTTAGTCGTTTCGGAAGACGGAACCGTGGCTGCTTTGTTAGGTGCTTCTCCCGGAGCCAGCACAGCCGTATCTACCATGCTGGAATTGGTCCAGCGTTGTTTTAAATCACAAAGCAAGACAGATGCGTGGGTTAGCAAGATGATGGAAATGGCTCCTTCTTTTGGTCATTCTCTTGCCAAAAACCCAAAGGCTGCTGCAGATACCCGAACACGTACCAACCGCGTGCTGGGGTTAACTCAGTAAAGTATGCGATAAGTGAACAGGTCAGGTGTTCATGAATGAACATATACGTTGAATAACGTATCGTCCAACATCATTTCTGAGCCCTGGATTGACATTTTACGGTTTGGTTAGGTTTTTGGTAATGAACCTGTAAATGAATGTCATGTCGCAATCTGCCTCTACCCTTTTAATCGTTTTAGTAGTTGTTTTAACGGCTCCTTTGTGGATAGGTCTAGCTGGTGGTCTCTTTGGCCTGATGGTTGGTCTGTTCGGAATGATCTTCGGATTGTTGGGTGGTTTATTCGGACTTGTCACCGGACTTATTGGTGGAATCTTTGGCGGAATAGGTTCATTGTTTTCTTGGTTCTGGGGGATCGGATCATTTGAGGTTTTTCTTTTACTGATCTTAATCGTTTCCGTGATCGCGATCCGCAAACCAAAACGCACAAGTCGGTAGTCAGCAAGCCGTCTGTCTGATTAAATGTGGGTTGAGCCAAATCCTTTTGGGTTCATCTCCCGTATACGCTATCATTGCAATCTTAAAACCAATTTTACATTCTTTATGAAGAAATTTATCTTTTCAATTGTTTGGGTAGTGGCTTCGGTAACACTTGTGAGTGCTCAGGGAAATCTGGGCAAGGGAGGTAAGCAGTTAAATGCCGGTGTTGGCTTTTCATCGTTCGGAGTTCCTGTCTACATCGGTGCTGATTTTGGTGTTCATGAGTCCATTTCTGTAGGCCCACGTATTTCTTATCGTAAAAACACTGAACGCTTTGGAGGATTTAAGTTTAGCCAGTCACTCACAGTTATTGCCTTCAACGGTAATTATCATTTCAATCAACTTTTGGCGCTCCCAGATGAATGGAATGTATATGCCGGTGTGACTTTGGGTTATTATATTTGGTCAACAGGCGATACAAATGATACCTTCAGAGGTGAAGCTTCCGGACTTGGATTTGATGCGCAAGTCGGAGCCCGCTATTTCTTTAATGAAAAGTGGGGATTGAACCTCGAACTAGGTGGGGGTACGGCTTCCGGTGGAAACTTTGGTGTGACGTACAAGTTATAAAATTCATCACCGAATTATTGATCATCCCCTGGATAGCATTCCTATCCAGGGGATTTTTTTATGGTGAAATCCAAAAGATCATCAATGATCTCTCAGGCAATTGACAGGGTTAACGTTGGCGGCCTTGATGGCCTGCGAGGCCACCGTGACCCAGGCAATGATTAAAGCGATCAGCCCGGCCAGAATAAAATAGCTTGCATCTAAATCAATCCGGTAAGCAAATTTTTTAAGCCATCCGCTTAAAAACCAATAACTGAAGGGTAACCCCAAAACAATGGAAAGCAATACCATTTTTGTAAAATCTCCCGACAGTAAGAGCACAATGTTGGTAGAGGAGGACCCCATGGCTTTGCGAATACCAATTTCTTTCAACCTCCGTTCGGCTGTGAAGGTAGCCAATCCGAAAAGTCCCAGACACGATATGATAATGGCCATGGTGGCAAAGTAAAACGAAAGCGAAGCCACGCGTTGCTCGGCTGCATACTGCAAGGCATATTCAGCATCCTGAAATTTATAGTCAAAGGTAAACCCAGGGTTAAAGTCCTTGTAGAATTTTTCCAGTTGCGCCAGGGTTTCCTTTTCTTTTCCTGCCTCCAGCCGAATCATCATATTCCAGGTGTTTTCAGGGACTAGTCGAATAAAAAGCGGGTTGACCACATCGTGCAGCGACTCGAAATGAAAATCTTTTACCACACCAATAATCTCAAGATCGTATTCATCCCATAGCTTAATGGTTTTGCCCACCGGATTTTCAAGACCCATTACACGAATACCTGCTTCATTAAAGATGATTTTGGTTGTATCTGTCCCAAATTCTTCCGAGAAGGCGCGACCCTCAGCCATTTCAATGCCAAGGGTCTCAATCAATTCGTAATTGGCACCGATATTTTCAAACAGAATCACATCATCCGGATTTTTTCCTTGCCACTCCAATCCGCTGGTATTGTTGTTTTGGCCGAGCAGGCTGTGACCGATGGAAGAAGCGCTTACCACGCCCGGCATTCGTCTGACCTCCTTTAGAAATGCTTCGCGTTGATCAACTACTTTTCCTTCCATGGAAAACTGGATCAATTGCTCTTTTTTGTAGCCCAGATTCTGGGTTTGTACGAACTCAATTTGTTTGTAGATCACCAACACCGAAACAATCAGCACCACACAAAAAAAGAATTGAACCACTACCAACCCCTTTCTTGTCCATAGCTCACCCCAACTACCGCGCACTTCCCCTTTTAAAACGGCAGCCGGTCGAAATCCCGAAAGGTAAAGCGCTGGATAACTCCCTGCGATCAGGCCTGTCAGGATGGTGATGACAGATACGCCAATCACCAGCTCAGGTTGAAGGAGGTTCAACACTATTTTTTTATCGGTTATTGAGTTAAAAATCGGTAAAAACGCCCACACTACGGCCAACGATAAAACAACGGCCAGCACGGTCATCAGAAATGATTCGCTGATGTATTGAAATATGAGCGAACTGCGCTGGGCTCCTACCGATTTTTTAATCCCTACTTCTTTCGCTTTGCGCGAGGCGCGTGCCGTTGATAAATTCATAAAATTGATGCAGGCAATGAGCAGTATAAATACCGCAATGAAGGAGAACAGCCGCACGTATTCAATCCGTCCTCCTACCTGTACACCATTTTCATATCGGCTATACAAGTAGCGATCCGAAAACTTCTTCAGGAACAGCGTAACATTGGATTCTTCGTTTTTCCCCTTGACAAAGTCCTTGATTTTTTCTGAAAAGGCAGCCGCATCGGTACCTTCACGAAGCACCACAAATGTAGACGGGCCATTGTTACCCCATTCCTTGACCCATGGATTTTCATCTTTAAATCGTTCGAACGAAGTAACAAAGTCAAACTGCAGGGACGACTGCGAAGTTAAATCTTCAAATACCCCGGTAATGGTGAGGCTTTTATCATGTTGCAATTCTACGATGCGGCCTACCGCATTTTCTTCTGTACCCAAAAGTTTGCGCGCCAGGCTCCGTGAAACCACAATAGATAATTTATCCTGGAGCACGTCACTGGCATTTCCCTGAATAAGCGGGTAGGAGAAGATGTGAAAGTAATCCGGCCCTACAGCATACCCCTTTGCCTTTACATTGTGGTCTTTGACGGACAGCGTAAAAGGATTGACCCATGTGGTGGTGGCAGCATATTCCACTTCCGGCATTACTTCTTTCAGTGTCTCGGCCAAAACACCGGGCGTGGACGTGGTGGTCATGATGTCTGTGGCATACTTCTGATGCTCCATGACACTGTAGAGTCGTGCATCTTTTTCATGGAACTTATTCATTTTCAATTCATCATTCACCCACAGATAAATGAGCAGCGTGCATGTCAGACCGGTCGTGAGGCCGACCAGATTGATGAGAAAATAGCTTTTGGCACGCAGGAAATTGCGATAAATAAGTAACAGACTGTGATGAAGCATAGCGGACTGGTTTTACAGGATCAAAGACTAAAACCTGTCACAAAGGTTGCTTGTCTTGCCATGATACTTCATACTCGTCTCGACTAAAAAAGTTACAGCCTTTTGCCGAAACATCATTTTTTGTGCGTATTGCTTTGTTAAGCAACCAGCTTGATCTTACTTAAACAGATAAGTAAAATGGATAGCCTTTAATTCATGATTGGCACCCGTTTTCCTGTAAAAATTGACGGCTTCCGTATCGTCACTTTCAGCCTCTACATAGGCGTATTCAAATCCGTTTATCTTACAAAATTGACACACTTCCCTTAACAATGCTTGACCAAACCCTTTTCTTTGAAAGTCGGGATCCATTCCTACATCATAAATATAGGCAATAGGCTGAGAGCCAACATACCGGGGCAAAATATAGACCGTCAAACCGCCAACAACTTTATCATTTATTTTGACAACAAAAGCCATAAAGTCACGGTTGGAAAGTAATCCTTTCAAATATTGATCATCTGGCATCTCATCCGGGCTCTCAAAAACTCTTAGCAAAACATTAATTAAAGCTTTAAAGTCTGCGATTTCAGATGATTTCAACTTTTTGATTTCCATATCTTATCAAATGATTTTGATTCTATTTTCGGTATGCGTTCTAAGCGTCAAACCTGGAACCATCCCATTCGACATTCGGTGGAAACAAAGTCATTTTTCTTTTCTTCATCTCCTGCGCTATCCATGCACTGTTCCCTCCCTGTTCTTCCAGTTTCCGGATGATGTTAACATAACTTTTTTCATCTCTGTTTTGGCTTAACTTAAACACATGATCAATTTTTTCCGCCCGGATCTCGAACCCAACAATTGCTGGCATCATTTTATTCAGAAAAGCCGCAGGTAAGTTGTCATAAATGGTTGGAGAGTTTGTATTTCCCGTTTCAAATTTCAATGTAAATTTTCGCATGAAGCGGATCAGATCATCAGAAGACATAAAGCGAATCGGTCCGTTGATGTAAACACTCATGTAATTCCAGGTGGAGCCGATTTGGGGATTGCTGTACCAGGAGGCGCTCACGTATGTGCTTGGCCCGGTAAATACGACCAACACGTTTGGATTCTCCATAAAAGCTTTGTGGTGGTCTGTATTTCGCATCATGTGCCCCTGCAAGAACAGCTCCCCATTCCTATGTTCCAGTAAAATAGGAATTTGGGTCGCCACGGGATGTCCGGACAGATAACTTCCGGTCAAAAATGCGAATGGATGACTCTCCATAAGGTTCGCTATTTCTTGCTTGTCATTCTCTTTGAAATACGAAAAGTTATACATATTGATTCTTTGGCGTTTAAAATTTCCAGTAATTTTCTAATAAATCTGTCCCCCGATCCTTTGGTTTTGGTTGTTGATTCATGACAGGTTTGATATCCAAAATCGTGGCTCCGTCTATCGGATGCACTAGTTTTACTTTTATGGTTCTTTCGTGACATTCAATTAACTCAATGATTGCCATCCCGAGTTTGTTAGGACCGGCTTTTCTTCGCTGCGCAAAGATTCCAGGTAAGGAGTAATCGTTGTTCCCTGAATGCGTTTCATTTGACTGATCAAAGCAGTAAATGATTTCCAGGTGTGAAAATTCAGATATCCCCACGAATGCCTCAGTCGGAAGATGGTCGGCCAGTTCAATAGTTGAAATTATTCTGTCCCATTGACCCCTTGGGATTTCCATTCTGCCAAAAAAGGCTACTGGTTGTAAAATGATTTCCATGGTGTAGAAACGACCATGCAAGAGTCCTGTTTTTTTCTTTAAAAAAAGTTGTCTTAGGACAAGTAATGTCCTTTGATTATCTTTTTTCTTATCCTGCTTAAAGAGGTAGGAGTTACACCAATAAAAGATGCCAGATACTTTTGAGGGATGGTGGCCAGGTAATCAGGTTTTTTAAGTAGTTCGAGATACCTTTTTTCAGCGGAATCTGTTTGAAGTGCTGTGAATCTTTTGATCAGATTAAGAATGACATCTTCCCAGAATTTTCGCATCATCTCTTGCATTTTGGGCTGGTGGCTATACAATTCCGTTAACTGATTTTTGGAAAGATAAAGCACCTCACTGTCTTCAATGGCTTGAATAAAATAGTTGGAAGGGCTTTCGCTGATAAAGCTATATATTTCAATAGCCGATGACTGTGGAAAGGTGAACCAAACGGATACTTCAACATCCTCTATCAAATAATACAAGCGCAGACAACCCTTCCGCAAGAATACAATATCTTTACAGACATCGCCTGAGCGTAGCAGGTAATCATTTTTCCTAACCTGCCTACTGGTGAAGGCATTGACTATGCTCTCCAATTCTGCGTCTGAGAAGTTGGCATACTGAAGAAGAAATTTCTCGATGTCGCTGTTCATACCAGTTGGAGGCACTTCTGTCGAAGTGTTTGTTCTTCAAAATTGTCAATAGTTTTAAGCAAATGCCAGTTTTCAGTCATCATTTAAGATCACTCCGCTCGTAATGTGTCGGCCGGATTGGCACGGGCTGTTTTCAATGTTTGGGAAGCGATGGTGGCCAGACCGATGCCCATCAACATGATGGTGCTGAGCAGTACATCCCAACCATTGAGTGTGACGCTGTAATATTGAATCCGTGGCAGCGTCCAATGGAAAAATAAAGCCGTTACAGGTACAGCTATCAGAATGGCCCATACCATGAGTTTGAGGTAGTCACTTGATAACAGAAGCGTCAGATGGGGGACTGTGGCTCCCAGTACTTTCCGGATGCTGACTTCTTTGGAACGTGTTTCGGAGGTATATACGACCATGCCCAACATGCCAAGCATGGAGATGGTGAGCGCCAGCACCCCCAGGAATCCGACAATTTTCAGCAGGGTTTGGTACATGGAGTATCCTTCATTCAGATCATCTTCAAAGAAGCTCGCTTCCATCTTTCGTTCGCTCAGCTTTTTCCAACGATCTTCCAGTTGCGAAAATAAATGAAACGGGTCCTCCGGTTTTACGGTGACATGCGCATACGCATAATGTTGCGGGTTCATTCTGAAAAAGAATTTACTGATCGGCAAACGCAACGGGGCAAAATGAAAATTTTTAACTACCCCTATCACCTCCAATTCGGTGCTATCCACCAGAAACGTTTGTCCAATCGCGTCCATCGGTTGATCCATTTTGTATGCTTTCAAAAACTCTTCATTCACAATAATGAATCGTTCGCGATAGGTGTCCCCTTCTGATCCGGCTTCTTCCGGAAAATTTCCTCCGGCCAGCAACGTCAATCCAAATGTGGAAAGGTAATTCCGGTCGACAAACACTTGTGCTACCTCCAATGAGTCATTGACCGAATTTTTTACCCACGAATTGGAGAATCCCAGGCCCAACACATCCGATGAAAACGCGATGGATTGTACCTGGGCCAGTGGGGAAAATTCAGCCTGAAGCAATCGCGGTTCCACGTTCTGTAAGGGGACATTCACAATATTGTTCTTGGTAAACCCGAAATCAAAACCAATCGAATATTGGTACTGGCGGCTAAAGACCACCAGCGATAATATAAAACCAAAGGATAAGGCAAACTGAAATACCGTTAAAACTTTGCGTACTCGCATCGCAGAAGAGCGCCCACGGATTTTATTTTTTAACGCCTGAATGGGATTCAGGCCACCAAAATAAAAAGCCGGAAAGGCCCCTGCCAGCAAACCGGTGGCCAGGGCAAAAAGAAAAAATAAAAATACGGTTTGTCCTGTCAGACTCAAATCAATGGAAGAGGAAGCTACCATCATCGATTGAAATTCGGAGCGGATTAAAAGGAAAATGAGAATGGCCCCCGCCAGTGAAATCATCGTGATAACCACCGTTTCGGTAATGAACTGAATGAATATCTGGTTGCGCACTCCACCCATGGTTTTGCGAAGACCGATTTCCTTGGCCCGTTTAAGTGCGCGGGCAATAGAGATGTTGGTATAATTAAAACAGGCGGGCAGTAAAATCATGGCTGCAATGATTGAAAACACCACCATCCCCGACATCTCCCATTTGGGACCAATGGCCTGATTATAGTCAGGACCCATGGTGATCGCGTGAAGGTGTTGTGTATCAAAAGTTGCCTTGATCGGCAATGATGCATATGTGTCTTGCGCGATCTTGTTCAAATATTCATTTAGTTGATCGATGGATCGATCTTCTTTCAATACCACATACACATATTGCCGCCCATAGTTCATCCATTGGTCGGCCACTGAAGTTTTCACCGGTGGCAACGTGGCGTATGACACCAGAACCTCAAAGGCCAGGTGAGAGTTAATGGGATGGTCTTTCATTACCGCACCGATTTCCAACAAGCCACCTTGCTCCATCTCAAGTGTATTGCCCAGCACGTGGGTGGTATTAAAGATTTTTTGAGCTGCCGATTCTGTGATAATAATCGTGTTGGGTTTGGTAAGAGCCGAAACCGGATCGCCTTGCGTGACCTGGTAAGTAAATACTTTCAGGAAATTGGGCTCCACATAATATCCCTTTATGGGCAGCGTGCCTTTGTCCTGTTTGATTTCTTCCCGGAAGCCTGCCTGGATACGCACGACTTCCTCTATGTCGGGATGTTGCTGCAGTTTTTCGGCCAGTACAACCGGTGCGGTAGCGTATTGTCGTTGCTCCACACCTTCGGTGCGGTCGCTGACAATGGTATAAATATGATCTTGATGAATATGAAAGGTGTCATACGTTTTGATGTACGCCACCAAGGCAATCAATAACAAACTCACCGACATGCCAATGGCCAGGCCAAAGACATTGAGCACAGAGAAATATTTGTACTGGTACAGGTTGCGCACGGCCACCTTAAGGTAATTACGAAGCATGTCCATAGAAAAATTTGAGGTTGAGTACATTCCAGATGCCGCATCGCGTTTGCGCTTGCGCACGGTATAGGAAAAACTGAGTGAAAAAATTTGTTTCCAATAAAGAAGTGTTGCCTGAAAAGGTGATTTTGTTTTTGCATGGATAGAGTACCACTCATCCAGATCTCCCAACAGGTCGTCCACTTTGGCGGGACCACAGACCCACTCAAAAAATTTGCGTGCCAACCTTGGGGGCTGGTGATTCACTTTAAGGAAAGTTTGATTTTGGACAAGTCCCACAGTTCATCGCGCAAGCTCTTGGTTTCCGTCACCGCGCGCTTGCCGGCCTGGGTAATTTCGTAGTAGCGCTTGCTGCGACCGCCCCGCTCCTGTGTGGCTCCTCCCATCCACGATTTGAGAAATCCTTTTTCCTCCAGACGGGTGATGGTTGAATGGAGAGCCCCGATGCTGATGGTGCGGTGACAACGCGCTTCAATATCCTGCTGGATGGATACCCCGTAGGCTTCGTTGCCAAGGGTGGCGATGGTAAGCAACACCAGTTCTTCAAATTCGCCTAAATAGACTTTCATGCCGTGCAATTTTTAGGTTGTACGGATGCAGCGGGGTATTTGTTTCTGTTTTTAAGAAGAAATATTTGAAACCCCTGCTTTATCTTAAAAAGTGTCCTGCCCAACGATTTCCTTTTTCAACCATTCTCGATGTTCAAGAAGTTTGATACCTTGGGTTAGCAAATCCATCAGAGAAATCGCTCACTTTTCGCTCGATGTGTTGCATTGATTAAGACTGGATGAAAAGTATTCTGACCGTTGTATTCCTGTTTTCTCTTGGAAATTCAGCCTTTCCTCAAAACACCATTTTATGGGAAATTCGTGATCCCCTTACTTCGAAGCAGTCATTTATGGTGGGTACTTTTCATCAATTCGGTAATTCCTTTGTCGACTCTATCCCGGCTTTAAAAGAGGCTTTGTTAAAATCCGAGTTAGCGATTTTTGAATCGATTGATGATGGCGAAGCCACTATCCATACCATTAATGCCCGGAATCCCTCCATGGAAATTGAAAGGCATTTTAGTCAGAAAGATATTGACAAACTAAAAGTCATTGGAAAGAGTCTGAATGTAAGTATTTATAAGGTTGAGCCTATTGAACTTCTATTTGCCCTGCGGCAAAACTTTCAAAAAACCAAATGTAAGACTGTGAGCCCCACGGATACCTGGGATCATTTTGATAACTACCTGATTCACTTAGCCAAAATTAATGGAAAGGAATTAGTAGGATTAGAAACAGATAGCCTTCAGCTGAGTCTTATCAACGAAGAGTATAATTCACCCGATTGGAAGGAAGCGAAGAAGGTAATACGGTATTGGATTCAGAAACTATCAAGCAATGAGATTGCCGAAGGTGATTGTCTTTTCACCAACCAGTATCGGAGATTTGAACTTGACTATGAGCTGGCAGTAGATTGTCCGGATGATCGTTTAATTGCCGAACGAAACGAAGCGTGGTTAAAGAGGCTCCCTGAACTGATCTCCACAAAAAACTGTTTTATTGCGGTTGGGTTTCTTCACCTGAATTATACATGCGGGCTACTGGAACAACTAAAATTACGCGGGTTTCAAGTTCGCCCGGTAGCGATAAAAAAAATCACACCATAAACATTCACAGATCGGGCTAATCGAGTTTGTGGTAATTCAACCTTCCGCCTTCTGGACGATTCTGTTAATTACTCCCCTCTTTTCGCCTTGATCGGAAACGTTCCAAACTGACCAAAGGCCATGGTGCCGTTTAAGTCATCTCCGGTGATCACGGATTTCACCTGAATGACAGCCGAATTCCCTCCAAATGATAAGGTATACTCAAATGATAATTCGTTCCCATTGACTTTCACGTTCTCCAGCGCAGTGGTGCGATTGCCACGACTGCTGGTAATGGTTCCGGAATATTTACCGTCCTTCTTTTCAATCAAGAGTTTTCCATCGCCTCCCTGAGGTGATTCAATCGTGTAATTCCAGGTACCTTCGGCTTTGACTACAGCCGTAGGATCGGTCTTCACCGTGGCGGCTGGTGCGGCTATCACCGGTCGTGGAGCTCCACCTCCGCGCTGACCTCCCCCTCCACCACCTTGTGGCATACCGCCCCCATCATTTCCATTTCCACCACCATCACCCTCTTTCAAGTCATCATTGTTTACAGATCGACCCCTTCTGCGGGGTTGATCAAAACTCATTTTACCAATGCGATAGCTGATGTTCACGCGAAAACTGATGTTGTTTTGGGTAGTAAAGCCATTCTGATCAATGGTATTGGTTCTGGTTTCGTTGCGAATGGTGATTGATTTGGCAAAAAAGTTTTCAATACCCAAGCCAAAACTCCCTTTCTTGTTGGCAAAATCCTTGCGCACGGCCAGGCTATAAATTCCAAAGCCTCCCTGATCCCCTTGTAGTAATACACGCTTTCCGCGGTAAAATCCAAAAAACTGTAATCCCCATCCTTTGTTAAAGGAATATCCCCCAAACATGCGTCCGCTGGGCACCCATCCTTCATTGCTGGCGCGTTGAGCAGGATCTGATACATTATTATCCAGCACTGCATAAAACACATCTCCTCCTCCGCTCAACGACAATTTACCAATAGACACGTTGGCAAATAAGCTGGCACCATACGCTTGTTCCTTGCCAATATTATCATACTCGGTGATAATGGTATCACCAGAAAATAAACGAAGACTTTGAATTGCATTATTCGTGTTTCTGAAAAAACTGCTTACGTTAATAGAAGTGCCTTTCACAAAAGTGGAATATCCCAATTCATAGTTGTCGGTAAACTCCGGATCTAACTGCGGATTCCCAATGGTTTGGTTAAGCGAGTTATTGCTCTGCTGGCGGTTAGGATTTAAAAACTGAATGGAAGGCCGTTGGATACGCCTGTTGTAAGAGGCCTTGACGGTGTTGCCCCCCTTTAGCCTTTTGGAAACATTTACACTGGGCACTAAAATATCATATTCCGGAATTTCAATATTCTCTTCTGTTCGTGTAAAAGCAGTTATGGTGGTGTATTCATAGCGGACACCTGTTTTGAAGCTATACCCGCTTTTAGCCGAATACGTATATGAACCATAAGCCGAACTTACATCCTGATTATAATTCAATTGATTGCTGTTTGAACTGATGTTTTCAAAAACACCATCCGCGTTCAGATCACTCAGGGTCGTAAAATTGCTTGTTACTTTGCGAATGATCTGTTTGATCCCGGTTTCAAACATCTGATTGGTACCTATCGGTGTCTGAAAATCTATTTGTGCCGTATACTCCTCATTGATCCCATCATTGATGTTCTTTAGATATGAATTAACGAGGTTGGTAGAAAAGTCAAAATTGGTGCTAAGGAAATCATTGTTTCGATCATTCCGGCTATAGGAGCCTAGCAAGCTTAGTTCTTTTTGAGGCTTCTCAAAAAGTCGGGTGTACGTAAGACTTGCATCGACCGTTCCTGATTCGTTTATCGTTTCATTATTACTTCTGTTAGCATTGTTCAGGGTATTGTTCACAAAAGTTTGTGACTCCAGATTGTTTTGAAAACTGTTGTTGTTCCTTACACCATAGCGGACTGAAGCAGCCAACGAATTTTTCTTGTTAATATCATAATCCCAACCCAGGGTATAGCTTCCGAATAGACCATCACTTTCATTATCTCCCCGCTGTACAGTTCTACGCACATCTGTTCCCGCGGTAATGGTTTGATTATTTTCAAATAACCCATTGACATTATAGTTGGCCCGGCCAAAGCCTCCCAGCGAGAAGCCCATTTTTCCTCTGCGGTAATTTCCGTTTAACCCTAAGTTAGATCCACGATACCCCACCCCGGCATCGACACTTAACGTCAGGCCTTCCAGATTACTCTTTTTGGTGATGATGTTAATGATCCCTCCAGAACCTTCCGCATCGTACTTGGCAGAAGGGGATGTGATTACTTCCACTGTTTTTATCTGATCGGCCGGAATCTGCTTGAGTGCATCGGCTACCGAGCTTGCGACAATGGTGGAGGGTTTATTGTTGATTAATACCTGAATATTGCTGCTCCCCCGGAGACTGACATTTCCGTCCAGGTCTACGGAGAGCAACGGCACCCGCTTCAACACATCGGTAGCATCTCCCCCCCGGGTGGTGGCATCGTTTTCCGCATTATAGATGGTTCGATCCACACGTTCTTCGACCAGATCTTTCTGCCCCTGCACCACTACTTCGCCCAATTGACGCGCTTCTTCGGCTAACTTGATTGTGCCCAAAGCGATATCTGTCTTCTTTCCATCTACCGTGACTTCTTTGGTGATGGTTTCATACCCAATAAAAGAAATGATAACGGAATACTTTCCGTTAGAAATCCTGGAAATTGTAAACTTACCTTTGGCATCGGCAATGGTTCCGTCAATGGTCTTGCCGGAAGCATCTTTTAGGGCAACTGTTGCAAACTCCACAGGGGTAGAAGCCCCTGCATCCACAATGGTTCCTGAAATTTTACTATTGCCCCTCTCTTCCTGTGCCCACGCATCGACACCACCCAGAATAACCACTGCTAGTACTAAAACTCTCCTCATAATCATATCATTCGCACTTAAAACCTTGTTAACGGTACTTGGTTCAACTTTATCTCCAATTAATCCATTGATGGTCAAATTCCTGTTTCCAAGGGTAAAAGCAGCCGATGAAGATGGGAGCGTCTACCGTTTGGGGCCGCAAAGGTAGCGATCGTAAATTGCATGGATGTTAAAATTCCATGAACGGAGAGACGAGAGCAAATGGTTTTAACTCAAAGTCTGCGGTCGGCCCGGTATACGTGAATATGATTTAGCAGCGCCTCCTTCCACGTAAGGTCGGCATCCCACTGCGAACCCAGCACAAACGTGCTGTACTCTAATTCTTTCAGATAGAATTTATAGACGTAAGCCTGGGCGGGAATGGTCTTTACTACCAATTGCCCTTGCGGATACGTGGCTGTAGCTAAAGTTGTGCCCGGCTTGATTTCGTATTGAAGCAACTGTTTGGCTAACGCACCTCGTGTGTATAAAAATCGCAAAACATATGTAAACCCCTGGTCAATCAACTGACGGTCACTCAGATCAGGATCCACCAGTTGATACTTCACCGGAAAATGTGTTTTCAAAAAAGCAGCTAAGGAATCGTTTTCGACCGGATTCGCAAATCGCGGCACAGCTATCCGAACTGACCGCACGTTGGGGAGGCAAATCTCCTGACGATCCCCACGGATAAAACCCACGCGCAAGTCTTGCTCCGGCAACTCACTTACCAAAAAATTTTCTCGTTTGAGCGTGCGGGAAGCGGTGGTGTACAGAACAATAAGTGCTTCCCGGAAAGAAACCGAACGCACTTGCCAGGCACCGGCTCCTTCATCCGTGAGCGATGGTTTTCGATTGTACGAAACAACGGAAATCAGAAATCCCTTTTCGTCTTTATGAAGCAACGCCAGAAAAGCGATTTGTCTGCGATTGAAATAATTGGCAAAGCCTCGTACAACATCTACCCCGCTCAGAACATGATCGACATCAAAATAACCGACCACATCAATGCCGGTTTGCTGAAAAACAGTTTGGGCCATGGCCAGTTCTTCATCCGAAAAATTTGAAGTGTGCAGAACCATGGTCCGTCCGGCTAATAATTTTTCTGGTATAGCATTGGATGGACGCCACTGGCTCATCCATTTTTGCTCCAGGGGTGATTGAGCCAGAAGGGAAACGGTTGCCCCCCATAATAAAAAGGTTAAAACTATTCTGCCCGACATATCGGTTGAAAACGAACGCGCAAAGATAGTATTGCCTGACTATCCATCATCTTCCGTAGTCATCATAGTTTGCCTGATAATAATCCTCATACTGGTAGATGAGATCAATGTTCCGTACTTCAATATCCGTCAGGTTGCTGCGAATGTCAATGCCCATGGGTATATACCAGGATTGTGCATCAAAGTGTCTGCGTTCTTCCATCTCTTTAAAGGAATATCCATGCCGTGCATAAATTTCATTGCGCATCATGGCCAATTCTTCTTCGAGCAGGTTTGCCACATCGTCTTCGTTCAGCAGCCGCGCGGAGGCTTCAGGATAGGTTCCTGTGTCCGTCCGATAGGTATACTCAGTTTTAGCCAATTGAAAAGTTTTGGCGCTGGTGGTTGGTTGAAAAGGCGTCCATTTCCCGGTCAATGTTTTCTCATACATCTGGATGGTCATCTCGAAGTGACCATCGTACGAATCGGTGCCGGGTTCATCCAGGTATAGTTCGATGGTTGAGTCTGTGCGCTTAGTGACTTTTCCGGTAATGGGACGAAAATTACCCGCACAAACGGTATATCCGATCGCCTGTTGGTCACTGATTTCTGCCAAGGCAATGTTGATCTTGTTTTTCCCAAACATGCCGACCCAATAGCCAATCAAATCATTGTTGGTGGTGGATTTAATTTTTTCAATGGCTTCATCTATGCGTTTCTGTTCAGGCGATTTTTCGGGGCCGATGGTCCGGGCATCGCGCGATACGTTGATAACCTCAGCCGATTCAAGCTCCGGAACTTCAGGTGATTCGGATTGGTTCTCTCCCTTGGGAGCTGCGCAAGCCGAGAATAAGCATATTAACCAGACAATCTTTTTCATAGCAGCAGAATTTTGCATCGAAAAGTTACGGACATTTTTTAACATTACCGGATGCGCTGGCGTGGATGGATTTTGATCTTGTTATTAACCTTTTTTTCGGGGTTAATGGTGCGAATTACCTTGCCCTATCTTTCACTGGACACCCGCGTGGCCTTTTTGCAGATTAAACAATGGGTCATTCATCACGATGTGTGGAGGATATCTTTTTTTACGCATGTTTTTTCCAGCATTTTCTTACTGATGGCCGGGTTTACTCAATTTCACAATCCGTTTCAGGGACGTATGCGTACCGTACATCGGTGGATCGGCAAAATGTATGTATTGGTTTTGCTTCTGTTTTCTGCTCCGGCCGGTTTGGTGATGAGTCTTTATGCCAATGGCGGACTGTTGTCACAATCTGCGTTTACATTGTTAAGTGTTCTTTGGATATATACTACCCTGCGCGCATATGTCAGCATCCGGCAGCGGAAGTTTATTGAACACAGTGACTGGATGCTTCGCAGTTTTGCTCTGACATTATCGGCTTTGACGCTGCGGGCCTGGAAATATGTGTTGGTGTTACTCTTTCATCCGCATCCGATGGATGCCTATCAGTTGGTTGCCTGGTTAGGATGGGTCCCTAATTTGTTGATCGCTGAGTGGCTGATCAGAACCAAGTGGTCAAAAAAGAGAATGACACCCGCTTCGCGCGCTTCATCTTAATCGTTTCGCTATATTTGAGTCCCCCGTATGAAGAACATTGTCATTCATTTGATTTTGGCGACTTTGCTATGTTCCTGGAGTAACCAGGCATTCATGTCTGCTTTCTCTATAGAATACTATCTTTCAGAACTGTGTGATGAACGTTCTCCGGAGTCAGAAGCCTCCGCTCAAAAGTGGTTGGAAGAATCAGAAGATGATCAAACCGCCAAAGAGACCCGGATATGGGGTGTCGATCATTATCCAAACGGGCAGGTTCAATTGTGTTTTGCCCCCTTGCTGAACTTTGAAAATCATATTCAGGAGATTCATGCTCCCCCTCCGCAGGGATAGTCGTCCTTTATTTTGCGGTTCGTCTTTACTCTTCTCTCTTAAGATTTTACAGATATGGATTTACGTGAGTATGTCAGGTATGATTTACCGGCTGCCTTAGTTGTTTTTTTAGTTGCGCTACCGCTTTGCCTGGGTATTGCCTTGGCTTCGGGGGCGCCTTTGTTCTCTGGCATCCTTGCGGGAATCGTGGGGGGCATTGTGATCGGTTCACTCAGCGGATCTTCACTGAGTGTCAGTGGCCCGGCAGCAGGGTTGATTACCATTGTCACATCAGGAATGGCCACGTTGAAGACATATGAGGCGTTTTTATTTGCAATTGTACTGGCGGGTATTTTACAAATAGTTTTAGGTTTTCTGAAGGGTGGTTCCATCGGACATTTTTTTCCGGTGGCGGTGATCAAGGGGATGTTGGCGGCTATCGGCCTGACATTAATACTTAAGCAAATTCCGCATGGCCTGGGCCGCGATACAGACTTTGAAGGCGATGAAAGTTTTGCCCAACCCGATGGGCAAAATACGTTTACAGAGATTGCCGAAGCTATTCAAAACCCAACCATAGGCGCCATCATTGTTTGCCTGGTCACGTTGGCCATCATTTATCTGTGGGACCGTCCTGTTTTGAAGCAATACGCCTTCTTTGCGCGAGTCCCAGGTGCGTTGGTGGCTGTAATCACTGGCTCTCTTTTAAACAGGGGTCTTTATTACATAAACGAGCAGTGGGCTATTTCAGAAACTTCGCATTTTGTTAATCTGCCTTCCACGCGCACCGATGGGCTTTCGGAGTTTATCATTTTTCCGGATTTTACCGTTTGGCAAAATCCGGATGTCTATGTCATCGCGCTCACGTTGGCGCTGGTGGCCAGTCTGGAGACGTTGTTGAGCATTGAGGCGTCTGATAAATTAGATCCGGCTAAAAAGAATACGCCTTTGAACCGGGAATTGAAAGCCCAGGGCCTTGGCAATGTTCTGTCCGGATTACTGGGCGGATTGCCACTCACGTCAGTCATTGTCCGGAGTTCGGCCAATGTGAGTGCAGGAGCCAAAAGCAAGGCTTCGGCTATTACACATGGAGTCATTCTACTGGTAGCTGTCATCGCTATTCCCAACGTATTGGAGTACATTCCAAAAGCCTCTCTGGCAGCTGTTTTATTTGCCGTTGGTTACAAGCTAACCAAGCCCTCGCTTTACGTACAAATGAAGCAGAAGGGAATCAGCCAGTTCATTCCTTTTCTGGTAACCATTGTAGCCATTTTGTTTACAGATCTGCTGGTGGGCGTTGTTCTGGGCATTCTCACAGCTATGTTTTTCATTCTAAAATCCAATTTTCAACAAGCCGTAGTGTTGGTAAATACCGAGCAGAGTTATCTGATCAAGTTTACCCGCGATGTCACTTTTCTGAACAAAGCTGCTCTGCGCTCCATCTTTGCTAAAATCCCTGAGGGCTCACGTGTGATCATTGACGGTAAGCAAGCCAGCTTTATTGATCAGGACATTCAGGAACTGCTGCATGACTTTATTATCTCAGCCTCCGACCGGAACATCACGGTCGACACCACTCACATTCATATTGATTTGTTATTATCCCCTCGCATCTAATCTCCTAAACCAATATCAACGATGAAATACATAGAACAACTTCTTCTTCAAAATAAAGCGTGGGTTGAGCAAAAAACCCGGGAAGACAAGGATTTTTTTAATCGGCTATCCGGTATTCAAACACCTAAATTTTTATGGATTGGCTGCTCGGATAGTCGTGTGCCTGCCAACGAAATCACCGGTACCGATCCAGGGGAGATTTTTGTCCATCGCAACATTGCCAACATGGTGGTGCATACCGATATGAACATGTTAAGTGTTCTTGACTATGCCGTTAATGTGCTGGAAGTACGCCATGTTATTGTTTGTGGTCATTATGGATGCGGTGGCGTGCGGGCCGCCATGGGCAACCAGCAGTATGGGTTGATTGATAATTGGCTGCGCCACATTAAGGATGTATACCGGATCTATGCCGATGAGTTGGATGCCATCGTGGATCCTGTCGAACGGGAAAATAAATTCACAGAATACAATATTATCGAGCAAGTAAATGACCTGAGTAAAACATCCATCATTCAAAATGCCTGGGCCAAGAGAAGTCTTCCGTTTATTCACGGATGGGTGTATGACATTAAAAACGGATACATTAAAGACTTGAAGGTATCCATGCATGAGAATACCGACATGCCAGAATTCTATCGTTTGAGACGGAAATAGGCGTTAGGATGCTTTTTGGCATTTTCTTCTTCACCCCATAGGGGTCATCCCGAATCTGGTTGTCTTAACCAAAAGACACGAAAACCGTACATTGCATTGATTTCATGTCAAATTCAGTGCAAGCAGTCGATCAACGGGTCTTTGAACGCTTTCGAGATGGCCAGCCCAATGCGTTTGAGATGATTTTTAACCATTACTATCGCCCCTTGTGTGCGTATGCCTATACTTTTCTCCATGACCGGGATCATGCAGAAGAGGTTGTGCAATCGGCCTTTATCACCCTTTGGGAAAAAAAAGAATCCATTGCCATCGATACCTCCTTTCAATCTTACCTCTACCGGATGATCCGCAATGCCTGTCTTAACGTGATCAAACATGAAAAGGTAAAACAGTTACATGTGTCACATGAAATGAAAACGGGCGAATTTGCCCAAAATACAACGGCTCACACCGTGTTGGCTCAGGAGCTGGAAACCAAAATCCATCAAGCCATGCGTACGCTTCCGGAGCAGTGCCGGTTGGTTTTTCAGCTCAGCCGGTTTGAAGAACTGAAATATCATGAGATTGCCGATCAATTGGATATTTCGGTTAAAACGGTGGAAAATCACATGGGCAAAGCGTTGAGAATGATGCGCGAACAATTGAAAGAGTATTTGCCTCTGATGGCTCTTATCCTGGGGGGGATTGAATTATGGTAAGTCCTAATGAACATATGGATGACCTGATCGGCAAAGTATTGGCCCGGGAAGCTACAGCCTCTGAAAAACAGGAAGTAGAAGCGTGGATACACGAACACGAAGACCATGCCCGTTACTTTCGCCAACTTCAAGAGGTTTTTGATCAGGCGGCCTCCCCTGAAATACAGGCACTGTTTGATACCGATGCTGCCTGGCAAAAAGTCCGGCACAAGATCAAACCGGCAGGGCGGCAGCATTGGATGAATCGCATCCCGCTCGTCTATCGTGTAGCTGCAGGCATAGCCCTCATCATTGGGACTGGATATTTGTTATTCCCTCTCACCTCCCCGGATGCTGTTCCGACAGAATTGGCGGCCAGTTCAAAGATTGTCAATGACACGCTTCCCGATGGAAGTCTGACGTCATTGAACCGTTCCACCAAAATGGTGTATACCTACGATGTCAAACAAAAAGTCCGCAAGGTAACCCTGCAGGGAGAAGCCTTTTTTCAGGTGAAACATGAAGAAGAAAAACCATTTATCATTGAAACACAGGGGGTCTACATCAAAGATATCGGCACACAATTTAATGTCACGGCATTTCCGGAAAGCACGATTGTTGAAGTGATGGTAACAGAGGGAGAAGTCTACTTTTATTCGGACACCAACACCGGAATTCAATTAGTAGCCGGGCAAACAGGAATTTATGATAAGACGAGCCGAACGTTTACCCGGCAGGAAGTTACCGACACGAACCGGTTAGCTTATAAGACCCGCATCTTCCGATTTAACAACACCCGTGTTTCAGAAATTATCCATCAGGTAAATGAAGTGTATGGAGTTTCAATCACCCTGGCTCAGGAAGAAATAGGTAATTGCCACATCACCGTCAATTTTGACGAAGAAACGCCTCAAACCATTGCCGAAATCATTGCCGAAACGTTGGATTTGGTGCTGGATAATTCCCATGGTCGGTTAACGTTGAGCGGCAAGGGTTGTCCTAAACCGGAATAACCTGTGCAAAGGTATGTGTGGTTTTTTCTGCTCTTGTTTCCGTTAGCGGGCCTGACGCAAACGCCCATTCTGGAACGCACCATCACGCTGACATTAGAGAATGAGCCCCTTTCTTCAGCACTTTCAAAAATCGGAACAACCGCAGGCTTTTCTTTTTCTTACTCCCCTGCTGCCATTTCTTCGCCACCGCGGGTAACCCTTCAACTTGAGAATCGAACCGTCCGGGAGGCACTCAATCAAATCTTTCATGGGTCAGTCAACTTTAAATCAAGAACCAATCATATCATTCTGACCAAAGTAAATATTCCAGCCCAAAAAGCAGATGCATTCATTACCATTAATGGATACATCCAACTGGCCGGTACCGATGTCAAGATTGCCAATGCGAGTGTCTATGACAAAATCTCCTTGCAATCCACTACTTCGGATGCTTACGGATACTTCAAACTGGAGCTTGAAAAAAAGAAAGACTCCATTCTTCTCTTTGTCAGCAAGCTAAACTATTATGATACCAGTCTGGTCATCACCGAAACAACCGACCGATATCTAACTATTCCTCTTCGGGCAGAAGTGATCCCCGTTCTGTCCACTGTTGAACAACCATTGGATCCCATGGACACGGTTGATCAATTAACCCCTTCAGAAATTGACTCAATCTTTCGCTCTGAGTTATCCATGCCTTACCGAAAGCGTCCAAACATTCTGAACATCCGCGATACACTCTACCGCGATATTCAAATATCCTTCCTTCCATTTTTGGGAAGCAACGAAGGGCTTAGTGGAAATGTTATCAATAACTATTCCATTAACATGTTGGGCGGATACTCATTAGGCACCCGTCAGATTGAATTAGGTTTTTTTGTCAATATTGATCGGGGCGATGTCCGTTGGCTTCAGTTGGCGGGCTTTACAAATCTTGTTGGAGGAAGAGTGAATGGCTTTCAGGGGGCGGGCTTTGCTAACATCAATGGCGGAGAGACTACAGCCGTCCAGGTGTCAGGATTCGGAAACATCAACTTAAAAAATGCTAACGGTGTTCAACTGGCGGGCTTTGCCAACATCAATACCCAAAAAGCCGATGGGGTGCTGGCCGCGGGGTTTGCCAATTTCGCCAAAGGCACATCTCATGGAGTGCAGGTGGCCGGGTTTACCAATGTTCAAATCAAAAATTATACAGGGTTTCAGTTTGCCGGGTTTGCCAATGTTGTCACCCGCACGATCGATGGCACGCAGATAGCCGGTGTTTTTAACTACGGTAAGAAGGTGTCTGGAACCCAAATCGGTTTAGTGAATATTGCTGACAGCTTACGTGGGGTTCCGGTTGGGTTAGTCAGCATTGTCCGACACGGCTATCACCAGATTGAAGCATCGGCTGATGAAGTTTTTTATACGAATCTCGCTTTTCGTACAGGTGTAAGGAGGTTTTATAACATCCTGTTGGCTGGAATCCAACCGCAAGTACCTCGCGGAAGTGAAAACGTCTGGACCTTTGGATATGGATTGGGGACTGCCCGGAAGTTGTCACGGTGGCTGCATTTCAATGTGGATATCACTTCACAACATATTACAAAGGGCAACTTTACCGATGCTTTAAGTCTGCTTAACAAGGTACATGTGGGGTTGGATTGGCGCCTGGGAAAGAACTTTTCGATCTACACAGGAGCTACGCTCAATGGCTATCTCACGGATACACGTTATACTGACTACCCAAGGTTGTTTTATGACTACCCGCCTGATATTTTTTATGACAAAACCATAGGTACCCATACAAATCTAAAAATGTGGTTAGGGGGCAAGGTAGCTTTGCGGTTTTTGTAAAGAATGTATCCTCGTTAAACACAATTGAAATTCCCCCCATGACGTTATACCTTTGAAGCCATTCATGAAAATCACATTATTTGTTTTTACTGTCTTTGCGGTGTTGGGGCGTGTTGACGCACAGTCAACCAATGATCTGGTTGAGCAGGGCATCGCACTGGAAAAGCAGTTTAAAGTAAAAGAAGCCCTGCAAAAGTTTGAACAGGCTCTTCTCCGGGATTCCAAAAATCAACAGGCATTGTGGCGCGCCAGTCGGATGTATTCCAACATCGGGGGGCACGAAAAGGAGAAGTCTTTGAAACGCGAAAACTATTACAAGGCCAAAGCTTATGCCGTTAAATCCATTCAGCTTGATCCGGCCTCGATTGATGCGCGTTTTAGTCACATTATTTCGCTGGGTTTGTTAGCAGAAATAGCCGGCAATCCGCGTGAAAAGATACGTGATGCCAAAATTATCCGACAGGAAGCAGAAGCTATTGTTTCGCTAGACACGGCCTATGCGCCCGCTTACTTTGTGCTGGGAAAATGGCATTACGAACTTGCCAAGCTCAGCTGGATCGAGCAAATGGCCTGCGACTTTTTCTTTGGCGGTCTTCCGGAAGATGTTTCCATGGAAAAGGCATCTAACCATTTTAAAAAGGCCAGCGCACTCGATCCTGATAATATTCTTTTTTTGTATGGCGAAGCATCTGTCTATCACTATGAAAAAGATTATGTCCGGGCCTCTCAATTACTGGACCGGGCATTAGCCCTTGCTCCACGGGAGCCTGATGATGTTTTACGGAAAGAGAAATGTCAGGCATTGCGCGATCAAATCCGCAAAGAATCATGAAACAGTACCGGAGGAAATAATCCGGGTCGGGTCTATCAAAGGCATCCCCTTCATCCGGAGATAAAGCTGAGCTACGGCTATCACATCTCCTGTGCAGTAATGCGCAATCTTTGGCAAATCTTTTTCCACATAGTACACATGATTAACCCGGCTGCCGTCCATCTCTCCTTTGCTGGTAGGAATATGAAAGATGGTGGCGAGCAAATCCAAAGATGTGTAGTGTTTGTAATCGCCAAACTTCCAAAGGTCTAATGTATCCAGGTGTTGAATCTCCCACGGTTTTTTGCCACTCAGGTTTAAAGCCGCTGGTAAGCCTACTCCATTCACCAGCATTCTCCGGCTCAGGTATGGAAAATCAAACTCCTTTCCGTTGTGCGCACACAACCGGACACTACCCTCCATCCGATCCAAAAGATCCTTTAACTCGGTTAACAGTCGGGCCTCGTCTGTATCGGCAAAGGCTTTCGTTTTCAAGCCCATGGCTCCGCTTTCCGTTTCATAGAGCTTCCCCACCACCACGCACACTACCTTTCCAAACTCGGCATAGATTCCTGCCCTGTCATAAAACAAGTCTTCATCGGTTTGATTCTCTTCTCGTTTAAAAAAAGAAGCTTTCCGGGCCCATTGGGTCTTTAGCCGATCCGGTAATTGGGTGTAATCCGCCACCGCACCCACGGTTTCGATATCTAAAAAGCAGATGTCTCTCAGCTCCGGAATCATAAGAGAAAAATACGATTATTTTTTTTCATGATAATCAAGCGTTTCTACAGTAAAGTATCCTTCCCCAATCAAGGTCATCAGCTGTTCAGCCGTTGGGTTGATTTGATAAAAGGTGTCATCGTTGCGTTTGATCTCCTGAACCCGAAACCGCTTACTGAATTTTTTCAAAAGTTCTTTTCGTTTCTCCTCGTTTTGAATGTCAAGGGTCATGAATTCAAGATCTCCGTTACTCTTTTTACGAATCAGCCGCAATACCCATTGATTCCCTACCCGAAAATTGACAAAATAGATGTTCTTGTAGAATTTCAAGACCAGGGAATCGCTCAACACGCCTCGGCCAAGCCAGTCCTTATCATTTTTATCAGCCAGGTGATATCCCCACGATTCGATGATCAGCGTGTCGCCCCCTTCTTGTGTTGTTTTATCAACCGCAGTATAGGTTCCTCTCAAAGGGGAAGGCACTTCAGAAAGGGCGGGCACACCAGCCGGCTGAGCTTCCGGAAAGGATACTTCCTTGCATGAATAGAGCATGAGTGTCCAAAACAGGATCAGTGTCATCCATTTTAATCGAACCATATCCATTGACTTTTTTGCCGGGCTTGTCTTTTCTATACAGACAAAGTTAATGCTCTCAACGGAAATGAAATTGTTCTCCATATGGCATTTCCCTGATCGTTTGTTTATTGCCTCAGACGTGAGTGACCTGGTCTGATCAAGTCTTGGTTTTTTCTGGAGACGGGTGGCGGATCGTATAACGAAAGTAAAAAAGTAATTTTCGTATCTTAGCCCTTCGGAAGCGACTTAAACTTTATGCCTATGAATCCCCGGATCACTTTTCTCTGTGCCGTTGTACTGATAACGGCCAATACGCATATAGATGCGCAGGTACTTAACCGTCTCAAACAACGAGCAGCCGGAAATGTCGAAAACAAAGCCGGTCAGGAAATTGACAAGCTTTTTAGTGGCAAAAAGAATCAAAATCAGGGAACACAGCCTGGGGGCACAAACACCAACGGCAGCGGAGGGATGAATGGCGGGAACAATCCTTCCAACACCACCGGTGGCGGGTTGATTTCCACTCCACCCGATGTAAAACAGAATCTGACCGATGCCGAAGATGCCTATAGGAAAAATAGTTACGGAGAAGCACGCTATTCCGTTCAGCAGGCCATGTTGGGAGTTGAACTGGAAATCGGAAACAAAATCTTATCGTCACTACCGGAAACCATCAGCGGACTGCCCAAAGATGCTACCCGGGATCAGGTGGCCAGCAGCGGTTTTGGATGGGCCGGATTGATCATCAAAAGAGAGTATGAGAAAAATAATAAACAACTGACGTTAAATGTGGCTAATAACTCTGCCTGGATGGCTGGCGTTAATGCCTATTTGGCGTCCGGAGCTTATACGCAGCAAACTGGTGGCCAGCAAAACTGGAAACAAATCAAAGTCAAAGGCTATCGATCGGTTATTGAATACAACGAAAGCAGTGGCTATAAACTCAGCGTGCCACTGGGTCAATCTTCTCTGGTTATGCTGGAAGGTATCAATTTTGCCTCTGAGCAGGAAATGATGACGGCCGCGAATGCCGTTGATTTTGACGGTATCAAAAAGATGTTAGGCGAACAATAAGATTGAACATAGCGTATGAAACTAAAACTCATTTTAATTCTTCTGCCACTTTCCATCGGGGCTTCTGCCCAGGAGTTTGATAAAAATCTGGCCACCGCCCGTTCTTCCTATAGTGCGGGCAATTTGGAAAATGCCCGTTTTGCCCTTGAGCAAATGCTTCGTGATCTGGATATCGCCATTGGCAAGGAGATTTTGAAACTCCTGCCGGCTAAAGCGGGAGCGCTGTCGGCCATGGAAAAAGAAGACAATGTCACGGGCAGTGGCGGAAGTATGGGTACCGGCTTGTATGTGCAACGGCACTACGGAGCATTACCAAAGCGGGCTTCCATTGAGATTATAAACAATTCACCGTTGATCAATACCCTTCAGGCATTTTTGACGATGCCCATGATTGGCGGCATGATGCGCGATGAAAATCAAAAGTTGGTAAAGATTCAGGGATACAAATCTCAGTTAAATAAGACCTTTGATGCAGAGACCAACAAAACAGATTATGAGTTGATGATTCCCATCAACAATACCTTGGTAACCGTGCGGATGGACGATGCAAACGAAGGAGAGATCACGGCATTTGCCAACAGCATCCCGCTACAAAAGATTGCGCAGATCGCCCAGTAAACGAAAGAATACTAACCAGGTATCGTAGACCATAGGCTTTCTCAGGTAAAAGGCCTCTGAAAAATTTGCGGGGGGCGGGACTTTGACTATTCCGTTAATCCGTTTAGCTCCAACAGGGCATTCACTCAAGCCTATCGGAAAAGCATTAAGGCTTTGATTCAGGTGATGGATTTTTATTACCGCAAGCCAGAGTAATTTCGAAGGATTTTGTGAGGAAATGTATTCCGGGTCAACCATGACCGGATTGGCCATCTCAAAACGGTTCGAAAGAAAAGCAAAGAGGGGGCATCAGAAAATCAAATTCCGGATTGTTTTTATAAATACCTACACATCGCATATCATCACCGCTTTGCGCAATGCGCCTAATTTGTCAGACTCGGTAGGAACAAACTCCTGCCCCACAAATCCTTTGAAGCCGGTGGCCACAATAGCCCGCATGATGGCCGGATAATGGAGTTCCTGCGTTTCGTCTATCTCATGTCGCCCGGGCACCCCAGCGGTGTGATAATGACCGATGTATTTGGCATTGGCTTTAATAGTGGCAATCACATCGCCTTCCATAATCTGCATGTGGTAGATGTCGTAGAGCAATTTAAAGTTATCCAGTCCGAGTTTTTCACACAGTTGAACACCCCACGAGGTGCGATCACATTGATAGTCTTTGTGATCCACTTTGCTGTTGAGCAATTCCATGCAGATGGTTATGTTATGTCTGGCCGCCAGCTTGACGATGGGCTCCAGTCCGCGGGCACAGTTTTCCAAACCCTGAGCTGGGGTCAGGCCATTGGTGTTTCCGCTAAAACAAATCAAATTCTTCAGGCCATCCTGTGCTGCTTTTGGAATACTGGCCGAATAGTCTTTTAAATATTTTTCATGTAAGGCCGGATTATTAAATCCCTGGCTCAATCCTAAATCGGTACCATAACCCATGGCGCAGGTTAATCCGTGTTTCATGGCTACCGGCCATTGCTTTTCTGTCAGCAACTCCACCGACTTCAGGCCTATTTCTTTACAGGCTAATACTAACTCCTCCAAGGGCATAAAACCATAGCACCATTGCGATACCGAGTGATTGATATTGCCCTTCAATGGCACAAAATTGTCTCGGTTAGTCGAAATTCCCGTGACAGGCAAGGCCCACGCGCTGGCGACCGATGCGGCCAATGTTTTTAATACTTGTTTGCGTTTCATTTTATTTTTTAAAATCGTTTCGATAAATGACTCCATCTTTCATCACCCATAACACTTTCCGTACGGATGAAATGTTTTGAGAAGGATCTCCGTCTACAATCACCAGATCCGCCAGCCATCCGGGCTTGATAAAACCAATCTGATTTTCCATCCGAAGCATACGTGCGTTAATAGAAGTAGCCGCTTTCAGTACGTCTAACGATTTCATACCATATTCCTCCATCAACTCCATTTCCAAAGCATTTTCACCATGAGGATAGACGCCCACATCGCCTCCCATACCGATGGTTACACCCGCCTGATAGGCTATCTTGAATCCTTGCTTTTTCTGTGTGACCAATCCCGGCTCCTGGTTTTTACCTTTCTGCCATCCCCGGTATTGTTGAATTGACTCTACCGCAGCCAATGTTGGAAAGTACGTTACTCCGTGACTCTTCATGAGTGCCGCAATTTCATCGTCCAGATAATCGCCATGTTCAATGGTTACAGCCCCGGCCAGAATGGCCCGTTTCATGGCTTCTTTGCTCTTGGCATGACATACCATCACCCGTCCGCTGCTGCGCGTAACTTCGTTTATCAATTTTAACTCGTCAGACGTAAACGAGGGTTGGTCTTCATGAGATAAGCCCCAGCGATAATCGGCATAGATTTTTATAAAATCCGCACCTTGTCCGATTTGGTCACGCACGACTCGAATCAGCTCATTGCCATCGGCCGGCTCGGCACCCAGCATAATTTTGGAGTCGCTATCAAAGCCTTTTGGGCCATACGATCCGGTAGAAACGATGGCGCGGCCAGCCACCACCATGCGAGGCCCGGGAATAAGTCCTTCGTTGATCGCTCGCTTCAGTGCTACATCGGAATAACCTGCTCCTTCCGTTCCCAAATCGCGCACGGTCGTGAATCCAGCCAACAAGGTATTACGCGCATGAACAGTGGCGCGTGCCGTGCGGTAGGCATCCGCTTCTTTCAGGACCTGATCATCCCAGGCTGTTTGATTATACGGGTATAATAACAGGTGAGAGTGCCCTTCGATCAATCCTGGCAGAAGAGTTCCTTTGGTTCGGATAATCGTAGCGTCTTTAGGTGCCTTTATGTGATCAATCGACCCCACGGCCGTTATTTTATTTGCCGTGACCAGCACGGCCCAGTTTTGATGCATTTCCTCTCCATCAAATACGCGATCGGCCAGAATCAAAGTTTGGGTTCTTCCGGTGATTGAAACTCCCAGGCCAATGATCAGCGTCAGAAAGGACCTCCAGAGTGTTGTGGACAGATATAGCGTAACACGGGTGATGACCTTTGGCGTTTGGGAGGTCGCTTCTGGTAAATGCTTCATCTGCCAAAGCTAATGATTGTCATTAACTTGTTGAAACGACTTTATGCAGGAGTGATGCTATCAATGGGTAAGCGAAACAGCTTAGTCATGTGTTAAACAAGGTTAAAAGGGGTTAAATAAGGTTAACAAATCAAACTTTTGATGATATATCAATTATCCTTGCAGCATCATTATGGAAAAGTTAGATCAGGTCCTCTTTTTTACTCTTGAAAAGTCCATTAAAACGTATCGGCAATTTGCCCAACGGCAGATTGACCAGGCAGGCATTGACATCACCATCGATCAGTGGTTGGTGCTTAAGTCCATACAAGATTGGCCGGATATTTCTCAACATCAACTGGCCGAAAATGTATTTAAAGATTTCGCCTCGGTGACGCGTATGATCGAACTTCTGGTAAAAAAAGAGTTTTTACACCGGGAGCTTCATCCCACCGATCGAAGAAGATTCCAGTTGATCATTACCAGAAAGGGGCAACTGGTTATTCAAAAGGTCTTGCCTGTGATTAAGTCAAACAGAAAACAAGCCTTGAAATCTCTGACCCAAGAGGAAATAGAAAAAAATAAAGCCTTTCTCAGTCGAATAATAGAAAACTGTCAATCAAACTAAATAAACTCAAATGTTGTACATGAAAAAAACAAGCGCACTAACCATGCTAGGTATTGCTCTATTGATAAGCGCAAACGGAGTGGCACAAAGCCATCTGAAAGGAGTTACGGAAATCCCATTCACTATGGATCGAAACCTGATGTTGATTAAAGCAAAAGTGAACGGCAAAAAGGAGTATAACTTTATTTATGATACTGGTACCACCGGTTTGGTCTTGAGTGAACCGCTTGTCCAGGAGAATAAACTCAAAGTAACCGGAACAACGACTATGCAGAGCCCTAACAGTATAGAACCCGACAAAGTAAATACCGTAGTTGTTCCAAAGCTGAAGCTTAATGGATTTGAAATCAAAAAACTGGACGGTGTTGCTGTGCCTTCGCAACAAATCTTTTCACCCAACGCATCTGGAATTATTGGCCTCAGCGCATTTAAAGGAAACCTGGTCACGATTGACTTTAAGAATTCAAAGTTGATTTTAAAGAAAGGGGCGTTGGACTCCAAAGATAAAAATGTAGTAAAAGTTGATTTTTCAAGGGCACCAGAAGCATACGTGAAAGTAAACGGTGAAGATATGCTGGCGGTATTTGATTGTGGTGGACCAACCGAGATATCCTTTCCGATGGAATGGAAATCAAAGCTTAAACTAAAGTCAGAACCGGTATTGTTTGCGAAGGCCAGAACGCCAGGAGGAGAAGTAGAAGTCTATAAAACCCAATTGGATGGTACTATTTCTTTTGGATCAATAGCGTTTAAGGATCCTGCTATCATGTTGGTAACAGGAGGATTTGGCGCCATCAATTTTGGAAACCCGTTCTTTCAGAAGTACACCACTACGCTTGATATGGCCAATCAGTTGATGCGCTTCGAAGCGATTTCTACAATTCAACAAAACTGATAAGACTCTCTATAAGAAAAACTCAAACAATGAAACAACTGCTCTTTAGCCTACTATACTTTTTTTCTTTTTCAGTGGCTGAAGCACAACTTGAGAAAAAGATCGATAGCCTGATGACCAGCCAATTTACTACCGGAGAGTTTAGTGGGAGCGTATTGGTCACCAAAAACAACCAGGAGATTTACAACAAGCAATTTGGCTTCGCTGACGTAGAAGCCAAAAGAGCTATTTCAAAAGAAACCAAATTCAGTCTGGGGTCTATCCCCAAAATGATGACAGCCACACTCATCCTGAAACTGGTAGAAGAAAACAAGTTAAAGCTCCACGAACCAGTAAATGTCTATCTGCCCGAATGGAAAATACCCAATGGAGACAGCATCACACTTCACCACCTGTTAACCCACAGCTCAGGATTGGGAGATTACATGAGTGCCCCCGAAACAGAGAAACTTTTAGGCAAACAAATTTCTATCGATGATTTGATGAAAATAATCGTAGCTCAAACTTTGAGCTTCCGTAAGCCAGGTTCAAAATTTCGATATAGCAATAGCGGATTTGTCGTGATGGGAAAGATTATCGAAAAAATAGAAGGCAAGCCGTACTTCACCGTACTCAACAAAAGAATCTTAAAGCCGGCCGGAATGAAAAATACCACTCCGATGATCGACTTAAAGAATAAAACATTTGCCAAAGGCTATGTAAAGATAGACGGTGAGTGGAAGCCTCAGCTTGATATTATTCCACCTTCGGCCGATGGCGGTTTATTTTCTACTACCCAAGATCTTCTTTTGTTTGATCAAGCCCTTACTGATGGGAAGCTTATTGGTAAAACTACGTTGGAGACCATGCGACAACCGAAAATAGGTCCATCCGGATACGCCACCATCATTACAACTATCGACAAGGGAATCGGCTATGGGCACAACGGTGGCTTGCCCGGATATCAGGCCGACTATCGCAATTATTATATAGGAAAAGATGAGTATACAGCCATTGTATTTTCCAACCGCGATTTTAAAGCCATTCCTGTTTTAGCAGCCATTCAAAATCTCATCCGTAAATAATCATCCATCAATAAACAACCATAATTTAAAATTCTATGAAAAAAGTAGTAGTAACCCTTACCCTCTTTAGTTTGTTCGTTGCATTTGTTGCTCAGGCACAAGACAAAAAAACAATTATTGAAAATCGCTGCAAAGAATTGGTTCGTGTACTTAATCTTGGCGAAAAAGACCAGTGGCGAAAGTTTATAAAAGAAAATTATACCGAGACGTTGATTAATAAAAAAATGCGCCTTCAGGTTCAAGGCGGACCAGATGGAGCTGCCCCTGCAACTGCCGGCAATGATGCAACAGAGTTGGAGGCAAAAGTTGAACTTTTTCAGCGCTTTCACGATGACTTAGGAAAAGGCACCATCACCAATACTAAAATAGTTGGAGACAATGCAGACGTGCAGGTAAAAGGTGAAACCGGATTAGACTTATCATTTGCCTTGAAGTTTACACCTGCTGTTCCTCACTTAATAGATGGATTAGGGGTGCAGGCGATGATGGGTGGGCCGAAAAACTAGACGCTTGAAAACGGGTGGTCGAATATGGTCGTTAACTTTTCATTAACACTTTTCCAGATTATCCCGTTTTTCCTTTACTAATTCATAAGCTTACTTGCCATCGTTAAAGCTAAGCAAATTATCTATTGAATGCTATGAAAACACTTATGACACTTGTTATTAGCGCCCTACCTTCGTTCGTCTTCGGACAATTAGGAATTGATTATAATCAGTCCAATCTACCTTTTATGGGTGTGAGTTATGAAATTAAAGAAAGAGTCAGGCCAGAACTAAGAATTGGTACGGACAATTTTCTGGAGGACGCTTCTATCGAAGGAATAGTGAGTTACGACATTTTGAACAAAGAAGAATATGAGTTTTATGGAGGGCTAGGTTATAGAACGAACAACTTCAATGGGTTTGTCCTTCCAATTGGATTTAATTTCTATCCTCTGACATCGAAAAATTTTGGTTTTAAAATTGAAGTAACACCTATTCTTGGTGAGTCTAACATTTTGAGAGGCAGTCTGGGATTCAGGTATAGATTCAGGAATGCGAATAGTGACTAATGGAATCACGCTTCCACGTTAATTGTCTTTTCTCAATGCTATCGGTAGTAATCAAAATATAGTGATGAAAACGTTTCTTGTTTGTATTTCAGTCTTGGCTTCAAGTTTATCCACTGCACAAGATGCTGTTGACAAATACATTCAAACCCAAATGGAGAAAGAAAAAGTTGTGGGCCTGACTGTCGGGATTATTAAGAACGGAGAAATTGTTAAAGTAAAAGGTTATGGCAAAGCGAATCTGGAACATAACGTAGCTACATCAGAGAACACGGTTTACAAATTGGCTTCTGTCAGCAAGCAGTTCATCGCCACCGCCATTATGAAGATGGTGGAAGACCGAAAACTATCGCTACAAGACCCGGTCAATAAATTTTTTAAGGATGCTCCTACTCATTGGAGGAAGATTACCATTCGGCATTTATTGAACCATACATCCGGCCTTCAGCGGGAGTCTCCTGCCTTTGAAGAGATGGTCGAGAAGCCTGATTCTGTACTGATCAAGGCAGCTTATCAAGATACGCTGGCATTTCCCACGGGCACCCGATGGCAGTATTGTAACCTGGGGTATTTCATGCTAGCGGATATCATTCGGCAAAAAAGTGGCCAACCGTTTCCCACGTACATGAGAGATGAACTTTTTGTCAAGCACGGTCTTTTAAACACACAGACGACTTCCGTAAAAACAATTATCCCCAACCGAGCAGACGGGTATGTGAACTACAAAAATGTTCTTTTGAATGCAGCGGACTACATCGCACTTCGCCCCAGTGGCGCGTTTGTCTCTACTATCTATGATATGCTCAAATGGGAAATGCTGCTTCAACAAAATAAAATCCTGAAGGAAAGCAGTTTGAAGCAAATGTGGAGCGATAACGAAAAAACACCAGCGGTTAGCACCCGTGGCGAACCCATTTACTATGGTTACGGATGGCGCGTGACCCGGTACCTGAACAAGGATATCGTATTTCATACAGGTGTTTTGCCTGGCTTCAGAACCATTTTTTATAGAATACAGGACGAAAAAACGGCCATCATCATTTTGGCTAATTCCGAACTATCAGATATCGTCAAAACAGCGGAAGGCTTAGCTGATGTTGTTTTGACAAATGGGAAGTAAGCACCAATATTCATGGGCGTACCTCTCCGATTTAGTGGATGGCCGCCCATTCAAAATAAATTTCAACCCATTTTAAACCCAATGCTGGGCTTGTTCACGGGTTTTGGGTTTCGAAGGATTCAAATCACCACAAAACTTTTCTTTAAAATAATCCATCTAATGAAAAACGTTTTTTTCAAAATAATCCATCTAATCAGGTATGATTCGGCTAGCTTTTTCAATACTGCTGTTCATGTTTGTGAACCGGGGTTTTGCTCAGAAAAAAGTTGACTTTGGGTTTACCCACCACACATTAAAAACAAAGGAACTTGAAACCGTAGATTTTTACGTACGGGGGGAGGGAAGCGAGAAGCCCCTACTTCTTTACCTTGATGGTTCAGGTCCTTATCCTCTCTTTCAAAAAATCAAAATGGGGATGGGTAGCACTGTTATTCTTGACTTAAGAAAAGTGGCGCAGGAATTTTGTGTGGTCTTGATCGGTAAACCAGGTGTTCCATTTTCCGATTCGGTGACGACTCGCCCAGATGGATACCCCATTTACCCCGAGCCTCCGGCCTATCAAAGGTTACTGAGCCTGGAATGGCGTGTTGAATCTGCAAACCAGGTGATTCAATACGTGTTAAAAAATAGGCTTGCAAACTCAAGCAAAGTGGTCGTATTTGGATTTTCGGAAGGAGCGCAGGTGGCGCCTTCGCTGGCAGTAAGAAATAAAAGTGTCACGCACCTTGTTTGCTTTGGTGGAAATGGACTCAATCAGCTTTATGACCCCATCATTCAAACGCGAATGAAAATGGCCCTTGGCCAATACACTCCGGAGCATGCTCAACATATTGTGGACTCGCTATTGAGCACTTATCGGGAAATCTACCGGAGCCCCAATGAAGTTGGCCGAAGATGGTATGGGCATACCTATAAACGTTGGTTCGGTTTTGCTGCCAACGCTCCCGTGGATCAACTTCTTACATTGTCCATACCTATTTATTGGGTGAATGGTGGTCTTGATGAAAATCCCATTCTCAGTTCGGACTTCATTGGACTCGCTTTTATTGATGCCGGTAAAACCAACTTCACTCACAAAGTTTACCCGAATTATGATCACTCCCTAAACGAAGTAATCAAGAAAGAGGGGCAAATCACTCAAGTAATCCCCCGATATGATGAGGTGATTGAAGCTGCTTTTGACTGGTTGGCAAAGCATTAGGAAAAACGCATCGGATCGCTTTTTCACTTCCTGCACCCTAGCCTCATTCAAAGGCTTAGCTTTCTCATGAACCACTCATGTATTTCATCACCGAACACCCCACTGTTCAAAAATGAATAATGGCGGGCTGCGAATTTGAGTTTTTGTGTCGGAATCGCATATTTGATTGCTGGCATAGCAATTGGTTCCCTGGTCGAAACAAAACTCAATTGAATGAATTATAACTCTACCGCCTTTCCTTCTTTTAGAAATGTATTACTGGCCGCTTGTCTGTTATGTTCGATGGCACTGCAGGCACAACCAAACTCAGAACTGTTTCGCATTCTCAAAGCAAGTGATAGTTTGCTTTTTGAAGTTGGGTTCAACCAATGTAACCTTAGCGCATTTGATCAACTCGTGAATGACGATTTTGAATTTTATCACGATCAGTCGGGTATCACGTCTTCCAAAAAAGATTTTATTTCCAGTGTCCGTGATGGCGTTTGCCAACTTCCCTACAAACCACGCAGGCAATTGGACGCTGCGTCTATGCAGGTTTTCCCTCTCGAAAAAGGGGGTGTACTCTATGGAGCTGTTCAAACAGGGGAACACCGATTCTACGCCAATGAAAAAGATAAGCCCGAGTATCTCACCAGTGTCGCCAGGTTCACCCATTTATGGTTATTACAAAATGGACGTTGGAAGCTTAGTCGCGTATTCAGTTATGATCACCGAACACCAGCAGCGGGATCTACATCCATCTCGGCCGACCTCTTTAAGAATCGGGCCGAAACTGAAAAATGGATGGCGCAGAATCGAATACCCGCATTGGGCATTGGCTACGTTAAAGACGGTAAGATCGTGCAATCTACCGTCTATGGAAACTTAGAACCAGGGAAGCCGGCACCTGAAAATACGATTTTTAATGTGGCATCTCTCACAAAGCCGGTAACCGCGCTGGTGGCACTTAAACTGGTGAACGAAGGCAAATGGAATTTGGATGAACCCTTATTCAGGTATTGGCTGGATGCAGACATCGCAAACGACCCTCGGGCAAAAAAGCTGACAACCCGCCATGTGTTGAGCCATCAAACCGGATTTGCCAATTGGAGGCACATGAATCCCGATGGAAAATTGAAATTTGATTTTGATCCGGGAGCACGATATCAATATTCCGGTGAAGGATTTGAATATCTGCGCAAAGCCCTGGAGAAAAAGTTTAAGAAAACGCTGGGTGAACTGGCAGATATTTATGTGTTCAAGCCTTTGCAAATGATGGATACCCGGTTCACCTGGGATGATAAAATTGATGAATCGAGATTTGCGAAGTGGCATGCCGGAGATGGTACCCTTTACACAACCGACAAGAATAAGTTTGCTAATGCTGCTGATGATCTGTTGACTACTGTACCTGATTATCTTAAGTTTATGGTACACATTTTAGAAGGAGCCGGCCTTTCAGCGAAACTCTATCAGGAAATGCTGACCAACCAGGTAACGATCAAACCCCATAAGTTCTTTGGTTTGGGATGGTCGATAGACGAAAACATCGGTGATGGAGAACGAGCCTTAATGCACGGGGGCGATGACAAAGGTGTGCACACCATTGCCTTTCTCTTGCCGAAGTCAAAGCAGGCTTTTCTGATCTTTACCAACTGCGACAATGGAACAGACATCTACATCCCAACTATTCTGGCATACCTCGGTAGTCTTGGCCAAGGGATTATTGATGTGGAGACGAAGTAGATTGTAAGGCTTTTTTGCCGGGCGGATGCCGTGCTTGCGCGCGTCATAACCGGCCGCCCAGCAAAGTGACCTTATTCCGTCAGTCATAACTGGCCGCTTCCGGTATAGGTCAAAATTCACCCGGAAAAAGTTTTTTGGCCAATCCCGGCTAACCGAACTGCATCTTCGTTGGCTCACCATCCGGCATTACGCACGATAACGGACAAATAAACTCAGAATCGGACAGTCAGCAGTAAAAAATCCGGTGAAAATCTGGTGGCAGGCTTATTGCTACAGGATGTGCTATCTAACGACAGTCAATGAGAGCAATTTTACTATCCGTGGTTTTGATTTTTTTCGGTTCGTTGGTCTACGCTCAATCCGCATCAAGTAAACCCGAGCAACTTTTTGAAAAATTCTGGAAGGAGTTTGACGAGAACTACGCACTGTTTGAGCTAAAGGGAGTGGATTGGAAAAAATCGTATGCAATCTATCGTCAGCAGGTTAATGCAAAGACCTCTGACCAGGAGTTGATAGACATGTTTAGGCAAATGCTTGACCCGCTGAACGATGGGCACATCAATATTTTTCAAAAAGACAAACGCTTGTACAAGGGCGAAAGCAAGAACAACTCCTTCCGAACCGAATTTCAGGGCGTTGAAAAGGAGTTTTGGATGAATGTGAACGAGTTGTTGCAAAGGCAAGGGTTTCCGGCACCTCAGCCGAAAGGTGCATTGGTGGATGGCAATATCACCAAGGCCGTGCCACCCCTGTATGTAACTCGCACTAGCGAAATCGGCTACATTCGGTTCACGCGGTTTTTCAATCAACTGAAAGGCGTGACGAGTTCTAATGCCGATGAGAAGAAAGACAAAGAGGAATTGGCAACACTGGTGGACCAAGTACTCAGTGAATTCAATTCCTGCAAAGGCTTGATTCTTGATTTGCGTGATAATGGTGGAGGACACAGTGGGTACGAACTAGCAGGAAGATTTATTAACGATTCAGCCCTGGTGAATTTTAAAAGCATTCGTAGCAATGGACAATTTTCTCCGTTGAAAGAATATTGGGTGAAGCCATCCGGCAGCGTTCGCTTTACAAAGCCAATAGTAGTTTTAACGAGCGACCGCACCGCAAGCGCAGCAGAAGACTTTGTTTTGTCGCTTAGCCGATTCCCGAATATTGTTATTGTTGGGACTTCAACCAAAGGAATGTTATCGGATACCTATTCATTCGAGTTGCCTAACAAAATGGAAGTGTCTCTTTCCAATCAGCTTTACTATGATGTCAACAAAAATGTATTGGAGGACAAGGGAGTCTCTCCAACAGTGGAGGCGAGAAACAGCAGAAAAGATTTAGATGCAAAAGCTGACGCAGTGCTGACGAAGGCGTTTGAAGTGTTGAAATCAAAAGACCTATAGACAAAAACCCCAACCGGTTTAGTTGACAATTCAGCGAGAGTAATATGACACCATTTTTCAGGGTTTTATCATTTGTCTTCTTGCCGTGTTTAATAAGTAGTAACAGCTATGCCCAACAAACGAATGATTTTTCTTCGAAGATTGATCGTTTGCTACAGGCAAAAAATCCGCGAGGGTTTAACGGTATCATTTGGATAACAAAAAAGGGCAAAACGAAATATTTGAAAACGCATGGCTATTCAAATTTTGAAACTAAAGCGCCTTTTACCTTAAAGGACAATTTCAGAATTCAATCCCTAAGCAAGCAAATTACTGCGGCTATCGTTTTGCGCGAGGTTGAAAAAGGAAAAATAGACCTTCATGTCCCCATCCGGAAATACTTGCCTGATTTCAAACAGACGTGGGCTGATACGGTCACGGTTCACCATCTGCTTAACAACACTGCGGGAATCGTTGATATTGCCAAGCCACTGTCTTTCAGACCCGGAACAGATTATTACTATAGCAACCCCGGTTATGGCTTATTGAGACCAATCATTGAAAAAGTTACAGGCAGAACATTTATAGAAGTAGCCAATAGTCTTTTCAAAGAATTGAAGATGTCCAATAGCTATTGTTACGAAATTAATAAACCAAACGCTGGGCTTGTTCATGGGTATTGGGTGTCGGAGGATTCCGTGAGTTTGTTTGATTTCAACAGTCTCAACTATACAGCCGAAACCTGGGCTAATTTCATTCCGGCTGGTGGCATGATCTCCAATGCCATCGATCTAAACACCTGGGATAAAAAACTTCATCATGGAAAAATACTAAAGCCGGAAACGTATCAGTTAATGACCCATTACGAAATCACGGCCCAGCACGACTCTTTTGGGAAAGATAAAGTTGGTTATGGTTATGGGCTTAGAATAAGTGATAAAAGCCCTGTTACATATGTTGGACACAGCGGCAAAGGACTAGGCTTTCTTTCACTTAAATTTTACATTCCTGAAAAAGATGTTGATGTTATTGTTTTACAAAATCACTATGACGTAGATAGCAAACTCCATTACTACTACGAATCGAAAATTAGAGAAATTGTAATCAGCAGCAGCCTTGTCAACTAATCTGATTCACGAGAATAGTGCTTCCTTACCCGGTAGTTAACAACCTGGGCATCTTTCTCCATGAATCATTCGAAAGTTAAACATTGAATTTATATTCTTGGAGTTTTGTAATTTTCAAGGACGAAAGCAGACTCATCGGTATCCTCCATAAAAGAATCATTTTCCTAAACACGCAGACATATGCTCAAGAATTTTTTCAAAACAGCCTTCAGGAATGTTATCAAATACAAGGCTTATTCCTTTATCAACTTTGTCGGACTCACCTGCGGCCTGGCGCTGGCATTATTGGTTTTAGCCTATGTCAGAAATGAAACCAGCTATGACCAGTTTCATACCAAGGCTGATCGGCTATATCGGTTTGGATATACGGTGTCCAATGGCATGCAAATTGCCAGTGTGCCTCCACCCATTGCTCCCCCCCTCAAAGACTTTTATCCGGAAGTGGAAGAAGTAGCGCGTGTGTACGGTCGCAACGTGAGCATCAGTGTGCCAGGAAGTACAGAAGCTTTTGAAGAAACCAACGTGATGTTTGCTGACTCCGCCATCACCCATATGTTTTCGTTTGATTTTGTGAAGGGTAATCCCGAACGGGCACTCTACGATAAGTTTACCGTGGTGATCAATGAAGAGATGGCGACCAAATACTTTGGTGATAAAAACCCCATCGGTGAAACGCTTATTTTCTCCGGGCGTCAGTCGTTCAAAGTCATAGCCGTAGTTAAAAATTTCCCTGAAAATTCTCACATTCGGTTTAACATGCTCGTCCCGTATGATGATATGTTTGATCTGGAAGATGAAAAAACTGAACAAGTGCTTCGCGCCAACCTGGCTCAGAATTTTTCGATCAGTCACTCTTACACCTATGTTTTGTTAAAGGAAGGAACCAATCCTGATCACATCAATTCCACCATGCCGGAATTCCTGAAAAAGAACGCCAACCCAAAGGCACTGGTAGGTCAGACCTTCACATTAATGCCCATGCTGGACATTCACCTCAAAAGCACCTATCAGGGAGAACCCACGCCTGTCAACTCCATGACAAACATTTATATTTTCATTGCGGTGGGCATTCTTACCTTATTAATTGCTGCCATCAACTATGTCAACTTGAGCACAGCCCAATCGCTGACACGAATGAAAGAAATTGGGCTGCGAAAAATATTGGGCTCTCTGAAATCTCAACTCATCCTTCAGTTTCTGGCAGAAAGTTTTGTGTTTTGTTGTTTTGCCTTGTTGATGGCTTATGCGGTTTTTTATATGGCATTACCTCAACTGAATGTGTTCACCGGGAAGAACCTGATTTTTGCGGATGTTCTTGATCATAGACTCATCCTGTTTTCGATCGGCTTGCTCGTGATACTCACCGTGCTGGCAGGGGCATATCCAGCGTATTTTGTTACCAGGTTCGAAACCGTGAATGCACTGAAAGGAGGCGATCAGAAAGGCGGTCGCAGGCAAGTGATGCGGAAAGCATTGGTGGTTTTTCAGTTATCCATTGCCTGTATGCTGTTATCCGGCTCATTGTTGATTGTCAAGCAACTGAATTTTCTGGAAAGCCGACCCCTGGGTTTTCAAAAGGAACATATTATCAATATCCCCCTTCAAAGTCAAAACCTGAATGGTTTTTTTCAACAGGGTGACTCCACGTTCAAATCAAAACTTCAAACTTTTCGCGATCTGTTGATGCAGCAGAGCGGTATCCAACAAACCACTTTATCTTCCGGCTCTCCAGGTGGCGGGGCCATCTATCGAGGCACTCTTCCTGAGGGTGTCAGCACCGAAGATATGACATTTGCTGCAAACCTGGCGGTGGACTATGATTTTGTAGAGGCCTTTGACATCCCGGTCGTTGCGGGGCGTAGTTTTAGTCGTGAGTACGGCACGGATCCACAGGAAGCATTTCTGATCAATGAAACAGCTGTCAAAGAATTTAACTGGGAAAGCCCCGAAAAAGCGTTGGGCAAAACCATTCAGCGCGAAGGTAAAAACGGGAAGGTAGTAGGTGTGGTCAGGGACTTCAATTTCTCTTCACTCACCACGCCTATTTCTGCCATTGTACTTTCCATGGATCAATACCTCTACAATACGCTGTCAGTGAAATTTGAAAATGCGGAAGTAGAGGATAAGATAAAAACGATGGAACAGGAATGGAACCGGTTGTTCCCCGAAAAAGCGTTTGAGTTTACCTTCCTGGATGAAGATCTTCAGCAGCAGTACACCAGCTTTACCAATTTTGGGTCCATCATTCAGGCGTTTGCTGGTATTGCCATCATCATTTCCTGTCTGGGAGTGTATGGCCTGGTGCTTTTTACGGTGCAGCGTAAAGTAAAAGAGATTGGTGTACGCAAGGTGCTGGGGGCTACTGTGCCAGGGATATTAAGGTTGGTGTATAAGGATTTTGCGGGGTTGATTATCCTTGGGTTTTTGATAGCCGTACCAGCCTCTTATTATTTTATCAACCAGTGGCTGGATAACTTTGTGTACCGCACGTCCATTGATGTGATTACGTACGGCATCAGTTTGCTGGCCATTTTGGTGATTGTGTCATTGACCATCAGCTATCAATCCATTCTGGCAGCCCGGGCTAATCCGGTAAAGTCACTGAGAAGTGAGTGAATCGAGAAAATCGAAACTGTTTTAATAGCATTTCTGAAGGAGTATGCATGACGACTGATGCAAGTATACATGAGCCATCATTTCCTGGCTGAGAGTAGTTGTTTTATAAACTCATCGATGTGGTCATTTTCGATCCAGCGAACCACTGCCACCAGATCGTTTTCAGCATCTACATAAATGATGTTGGTGCCGTTGCCAATGTGGGCAAAGGCTTTCTCCGGGGCGCTGGGCAAATACTTCTTGTCTGTATTCAGAAACCAATTCATAAATCCATACATTGGTTCCGGGCCTGAAGGCGTTTGTGCCCATTGGTTCCATTGCTCAGACACCAATTGTCTTTCATTCCACTTGCCATTGCGCAAGGTGAGGTAACCAAACCGGGCCATATCATAGGCATGCAAATACATACCCCCACCCCAATGGCCACCTCCGGAAACTGATTGAACAACTTTGCCATCCAATACGACCCACGAGTTTTCATAGCCATACCATCGCCAGGTATTGGATGCACCGATTGGATCCATGATATGGTCTTTTAGCACATCCGGCAACGGTCTGCGCCAGACGCTAAGGGCTGCCAGCGCCAGGGCATTGACACGCGTATCATTATACTCATACACTTTGCCTGGCAGGTTGCGTTTGGTCAGCCACTCCTGATAGTCTTTCTCTGGTCTGTCGGCCCAATCGGGCTTGCCCCAAAGCGTCCCTTGCCAATCGCTGTTTTGCTGAAGCATTTGTCGCCACGTAATGGCCCGGTTATGCGAAGTATTAAATGGTTCAATCAGATCCGACTGATTAAACTCATCTGCTTTGTTGCTGATCCGAATCGGGCGGTACAATTCAATGGGGGGTACATAGGTATGCACCGGTTCATCGATGCTGCGAATCAGGCCACGATCGTGGGCCAGTCCCACTACGGTAGCCAGAAAACTTTTGGTAACGCTGTTTACAATATCAATACGATACGGATCGCCCCACTCGGCAATCACATAGCCATTTTTAATGATGATGCCCGACTGATCGCCTCGGTCTTTCAGTGGTCCAATCGCCTCCCCAAACGGTTCGCGACCAAAAGAACGATAGTGATTTAACTTCAAGTCACGCGGGGCTGTGGTTTCGTGAGCTTTGGCAAAGTCAATGGAGGCTTGCACCAACGCAGAATCCATTCCCACGGTCGCTGGCTTTTTCCTTTCCCATTCCTTACCGGGATAGTAAACCGATGGCGTTGACTTTTTTGATTTTTGTGCGAACGTGGAAATGGAAAGGAGGAGTGCGAACGGCAGCAAGAATTTTTTCATAACACTTGAACGGTATTTTAAAGCAGGGAAAGCAGTACGAAAGGACTGGCCGCCATCAGCCTACTCAACGTGATCCTATGAAGCTTTTCTATCGATCTTCTACACCTTCCGTGGAGGCAATTCAAAAGCCTGGGCCGTGTGCTCAAATTTTTCCTTGTGCGCACCATCGCAGAAAGGTTTATTGGCCGAGAGCCCACACCGGCATAGTGAAACAACGGTTCGTCCGTTCAACCCGTACGCCTGACCGGTCGCATCTACTATTTCAAAATCTCCATCCACTTTGATGGAGCCGTTGTTGTTAATCGTTAGTTTTACCTTTGTCATCGTTCAAACTTACACAATATCACCCTAAAGTTGTCCATGAAAAAGTCACTTTTTGCTCTTGTTCTGTTGCTGATCGTCTTCCGTTGCTCCAAGCCTGTTGACACCGCCATCCCCCCAACAAAAACCCATGCGGAACTGGAAACTCTGTTTCAAGAGTGGCGTGAGTTTCAACGCCCACCGCTGAAAGATGGCATCCCAGATTATTCGGTTGAAGCTATGAAAAAGCAGCACGCTGCCTTACCACAATGGCAACAACGGTTAAACAATTTTGACACTACGGGCTGGTCCGTTTCGCAACAGGTGGATTGGTACATAATCAAGGCCGAAATGAATGGTTTGGATTTCGACCACCGGGTGATGCGCCCGTGGGAGCGCGACCCGGCTTTTTATAAAACGCTGTGGATGGATCGCAGTGATGTCCCGGCTCATGAGGGCCCCTCGCACGCAGCGATTCTGGATATCTGGAAGTATTCCTTTCCGCTGACAATTGAGAATACGGAAAAATTACTTACTCAGCTTCGTGTGATTACACCCTTGAACGCGCAAGCCAAAATCAATCTCACAGGTAACGCGAAAGACTTATGGATCGCAGGCATTCGCGATATCAAAACCCAAAGTAAGGATTTGGAAAGCATCCTTTCCATGCCTGGCATCAGTGAGCAATCGGATGTAGTTACCGCGGTGAGAGATGCGATCGCCTCCACCAATGATCTGGCCGACTGGCTGGAAGAACAAGCCACTTCCAAAACCGGTCCCTCGGGAATAGGAAAGGAAAACTATACCTGGTATTTACAAAACGTGCATCTGGTTCCACTGACGTGGGAAGACGAAGTGCTGTTACTAAAACGTGAACTGGCCCGCGCCTGGACGGCTTTGAAATTGGAAGAACATCGCAACCGTAATTTACCAGTCTTAACAGCAGCCGATACTCCGGAAGCTTTTGCGGCTTTAACCGAACGGGCGGCCAAAAGTCTGCTTACCTTTTTAGAAAAAGATGAGATTGTCACCGTTAAAGAATACTTTGAGCCTGCCTTGCGTGTACACTTAGGCAAATTTGTGCCAACAGAAAAACGAAACTTCTTTGTGATTGGTATGCACTACGACCCGCGGCCGCTGTACTCCCATTTTTATCATTGGTTTGAACTGGCACGCATGGATCTGGAACCCCATGCAAGCGCCATCCGCCAGGAGCCGTTGTTGTATAACATTTTTGACTCCCGCAACGAAGGTGTTGCCACGGCCGTGGAAGAAATGTTTATGCAGGCAGGCCTGTATAACGATGATCCGCGCGTGAAAGAGATTGTCTACATCATGATTGCGCAGCGCGCAGCCCGTGGCCTGGGTTCGCTATATGCACATGCCAATGATTTAACTATGGAGGAGGCCGGAAAAATCCATTCGGAGTACACACCCCGTGGGTGGATGAAAACGGAAAAGGAACTTTTGCTTTTTGAACAACACCTGTACTTGCGACAGCCCGGGTATGGCACCAGTTATATTACGGGTAAGTATCTGCTCGAAAATACACTGGCCGAATTTGCCAGGCGCAAGGAATCCCAGAGTCAGCCATTTCTGGTGAAGGAATTTTTTGATCGACTCAATGCCATTGATTGTATCCCCATGTCGCTGGGGCATTGGGAAATGACAGGAGACAAGAGTCCGGTGGAGAAGGCGATAAGGTAATAAGAGAATATCCGAATCCCGAACGTTGCCGGATCAACTTATAAACAGTTGAAACGATATTAAAGTTGCGAGGTGCCAGTTGACAAAATTACTCTTATCCCAATTTCTAAAACTCTAAAAGAAATCGTGTAGCGTGATGGCTACGCACAGGCAGGTTTCTTGTCAGAACTAGCATCTATTTCCTCGGAGTATAGATATCAGCGAATTGAGCAGCATCGCCAACCAACATATTGTTATTGGTTTCGAGCAGCACAAGGTACTTTTTGAATATAGTGGCACTCGGAGTATTGGCAAAACGTTGTTCATAATAGATCAATGCTTGTTTGTTCGCTTCACGAAGTTTATGCGATTCAAAATCAAAGGCCGGTGTGTTATCCATGCCTACCATCAGGTAGTATCGGTAATAGTTTATGTTATCGTCAGCAAAATCTTTGAAGAGATGCCCGGGGTTGTTCATGATAAATTCCTCCCAGAAGCCGAGCCTGTCTGCCAACTCACGTTCTGAAATGTACATGCCCCCATCTTCAGCAATGCCCCGATCGCTTTCAAACGCGAATTGGTTAAAAAATAATTTTGTGGAGCTAGTTAGGAAATTGTAAAAAGTTGCCCTTATCTGTTCCAAATCTGCATCGATGTAAACTCCTCCTTCGGTAGAGCGAATGAGTAATCCCTGTTGCCGTAATTCTTTTTGAAATGCAATGGCTGACTGGGCATACAGGGTGGTATCGGCCCAGATCAGAGTATTGATTATATCAAAGTCCGGGCGGGCATAAAGTTGCTGATTCAACTCATTGACTAGTTGTTTCTGAAAGCCTAGGAAATTTTTCAGCGCCTCATCACACATGCTGCTATCACTTTTCTCAATGCTGCGGGAAAAAATGTCCAACCCTTTTCTATTCGATTCAATCACAGCCGGCAACAACTGGAGGCTATCGTGGTAGTGAGCTGAACCAATCAATACTGATAGTATTGAATCAGAATTTGATTCCTTGCCTACCTGGTTCTTTGCTCCACACGCTGTCAGCAACAAAGCAATAAAGTAGATAAAACGCATAGGTAAAGATAATACATAAAGGCGAACTGATACGGAAGTTTTAATGTCTTAGCAGAGCTTACAAAAATTTAGGTCTGGTGTTGGCTTGTGTGTGGATGTAGATGGTCTTATATTGTAACTATTAAATACTACAGAGTGGTTATCTACAGGTGTTGGCAGCAAGAGAGTTGAAAAGTCTATAAAATTAAGTCACGGAGGGAAGAGTAAAATTTGGGCTTTAGGTACTTTACGAAGATGATAACGTTAGAAGCTAAGAGGCCAATTATTGCCAACTTCTTTTATTTTAAAGATCATATCAAAATATATTGACTGGAGGAAATTTATTGTGGTATAATTCGAACGAATAATAAAAGCACAATTAGAAATATAAAATACTAATTACCCTTGATGTTTAGAATTTTAAAAAACATAACGCCAACCCAAGAATGATCAACCTTTTAATTGATACTACGTCTTGGAAAAAGCTTATCTCCAAGACTGAAGTGAGCAAGTCTTTGCATCAAGTTAGCAAATGGGTAAAGGGAAATGAAGTTACTCTTCTTTGTCCAGCCGTACTTCAGGAAGAATGGCAAAAACATCGCGAGATTGAATTGAAAGTCGCTAAAACATCAGTTATCAAAGCAGAAAAGGAAGTTAAACTCCTTGGCTATATGCCAGGAGAAAGTCAATTTCAGTTTGCACTTGACCTCCTGCAGTCGCAAATTTCTGTTGCTGACGAATTATTTCAGATGTCGGTGGCAATAGCAACTCCAAATTCAGTATTGAGCAATTCCGCTGACCGACAGCTAAAACAGAGACCGCCCTTCCACAATAAAAAGGATAGTCTTAAAGATTGTATTTTGATTCTAACAACTATCGAATATTTGCACGAAAAGGGACAGAAAGAATTGTTTTTCTTGTCTGACAACCATAATGATTTTGCTGTAAAAAATGACAACGGCTACCAACTAAACCCCGATATTCTTTCCAACCACCCAGACATGTCTGTAAAATATTTCAGAACATCTACTGAATTGATAGAGCATTTAATAAAAGAAAGACATCTTTCTTCATTAAAGGCTGATATTGATAAAGTCCAATCGTCCCCATCAGGAGGAATTACAATTAATAGGAATTTATCCGTATTAGACCAACTCCATGAATATGTGATGAAGCGGTTTAAGGATATAACAATTTATCCTATCAAATTGCTCTTACAAGATTTTCCGTTTAGAATGGACGAGTCTTATTGGGTATATTACAATGTATTCACACTTTACACTGACAACATAATCCTCTTTAATTTCTTTAATTCACTTGAACTCCAGCAAGATGGAGTAAGCTTTTCAGATTCAGTTCATTTAAAAAATATTGATGAGGCTAAAGTTAAAATTGAGACTATAATTAAACAGCTGAACTCCAATTTAATATTCTCGATTGGTCACCATAAGAAGCATGAAAAAAAGGAAATCCGTCTATTTGATACGTCAACTTGTGACTGCGTTCGTTGTCAATTCAACAGACTGAATTTTTCATTCGTTCTAACTAACTTAAATCCGATTGACGGAGATTCAAAAGACGAGCTATTTAAAAGAGCCTACATTAATTATCAATGTGGCAACTTTCTAAAAGCAGTGGAGATATTTGAGAGGCTTAGCGAATGGGCTAAAACTTCCGGAAATCAGACTTCCTTGTTCATCATCCATTTTAATTTGAACAAACTCTCGATTTTTATTGAGAATCATTACTGGGGTGAGGATAGGCAAAGCCTAGTAGAAAGATTGAGAGCAACCAATTTGGAAGACTTTGCAAAAAAGACATCAACATCAGAAAATCAAAAGCTAGTTGAGTTTATCTTGAAAGGTGAGTTTTATTCGTCCACCTTAACCAAAATGTATGCTTTGGGAAAAGAAATTCGAGACAGCTATTATCATCAAATGGCAGGTGGCTTTAGTTCAAACAGTAAAATTTGGCACGTCATTAATGAATTTGCCTTGCTGGATGCCTTCTTAAACCAAAATTTTATAATTTATGATGCATTTAACGAGTTCGACAACCTGTTTGAAGTCTTTACTGAATCTATAATAGCCTCTCATTCAATTCCAGAATCGCAAGGAAGTAAGCTCAGTTACGTTAACGATTACATTCTGACCCAACTCATACGTTATGGTGAACCAGACATTATACAAAAGTTTGTAAGAAGGTATAATTTGAAAGAATTCAAATATAAAGAAACTAACGGCCCTGAATCCTTCCTAAGTGTTTGTCTCAATGTTCTAAGTAATTATTCAATCACGTTAGCGCACTACAAAAAATACTCTGAAACTCAACACAATTTCTTTTGGTCAAAATTCAACAGGATTTTCTGCAATATTCTCATTGTCACTAAACTAATAAACTTTGACAGTCAAACTAAACAATTACTTGCAACTAGCCTTCTTAACCTACTTAAAATTGAAGAGTCATTAAGGGAAAATGATCTAGATCATGTAAAGTCGTTTCTTAGAAAGCTATATAGTCAAATCTCCAATGAACTCAAGCAGAGTTTCGTTGAGCTAATTGTTTCAAAAGAAAAATATCACACCGAAGACTTTTTACATTTAGCCTCTAAATTAGTAGTCAATAATAACGAGAACGGCATTGCTCCAGAAATTTTTAACAAAATTATTGAGTTGCATTTCAGTGAGAGCAAAGCCTCTAATAACAATCGGTCATCCATTGCCTACTTCTTTGACTCAGCCAGCTCAGAACAAAGGACTGAAATTAAAAATAATGTCGAAACTTCTTTGAATAACAAATTCGACTACGATCTATTCTACAAATCCGTGATGTACGATATTATTGAATATAGTGACAGCCGATTCGCAGAGTTTTTTAAAGAATCTTTACCAAAACCTAGTTCAACTTCATTCAGGAATGCTTTTATCAATAGGGATGAAAAAAGATTTGACCGTGTTAATATGTTAATCAATCTTTGTTTCAAAATACGAGCTGATTTCGGTATGCAAATGTTCACACAAATTAAAGAAATTGACTTGTACTACCGATGGCTTCTTGATCTTGACAATTTTGATTACTCTAAATTTAAAATTTATTGGATTACAGAATATGACACAAAATATTTCAATGAGAGATTCAGAAATTGCATCAAGCTCAGAGATGTTTTAACTAAATATTTAAAAAATAACCGAGCTCCCAGAATTCAAGAAGCCTATTTTGGAATTTATGGTGGGCCTTGAATATGCTCTTATTCATTGAGTTTCTTTAAGTGGAAGCAAGAAAGCCTCTTAAAGGCACACTTAACTTACAGAACAGATAATTGTACTCCCACCGCGTTAATATAAGCACCTACTGCCTGCAGGGGAATACAAACGTCCTGATCCAAAGTGAGTTTAGCCCACGTCAATACGCGCCTGGATCTGTCATCGAAAACAGATAGGGTATTAATCAAGGCGGTTGAAATCCTGAAGCAGTAAGGAATCACACCCGTATCAATCCCCGGAAGCCTCTCACCCCATAGTAAGATTCTGCCCCATTGTGGTAGATGAATACCTGGCCAAAACGAAAGTCGCCAAACAACGCGCCTCCCAGCTTGCGGATGGCAGCAGGAGTTTTAATCCAACTGGATGTTTTGGCATCAAATGGCCCCTGCTTTTGCAATGTCCGGTATTGATCTTCTGTCAGCAGCTCAATGCCCATGTCCGCTGCCATTTGCATAGCGCTGTTTGGTGGTTTGTTTTCCTTGCGCGATTCCCATGCTTCGTGGTCGTAACACACGCTTCTACGACCTTTGGGTGTTTCGGGTGAACAATCCATGAAAATGTACTCATCATTCTTTTTATCATACGCGACTACATCCGGTTCGCCACCCGTGGCTTCCATTTGACCAAGCGACCAACATTTCTCCGGGTGAGCGTTGAGTTTAGCCAGTACATTTTTCCAGTCCAGGTTTTGATGACGATTCCTGTTTTGATCAAACCGAACGTGAAGCACTTCAATCAATTCTTTTTGTTGCGCTCCTGATAATTTCTTTTTCATAAAATTCAGACAGCCGTTTTTTTAGCGTTGACCCACATAAAAATTCCAAATATGATTTCAATGATCCCCCCGGTCAGAGCAGAAACATGAGCGGGTTGCCGTAAACTAAACAAGAGATAAGCCGCGCCTCCCAATAAAGCCCCCAACACCCAGTACAGGCGTAGCCCGTAGAGGGTGGCAAATGTCAGATAACGTCCGCCAATGATCAACAACATTCCCTGAAAGAACCACTGGTGATGGAGAAGTGAAAGCCCGTACGCCAATGGCAGACACATGATCATCCAAATGGTACCCTCCATCGCCAAAGCACCGAACGGGTTTCCTTTGGTATGATGGGCGCGTTTGCCAAGAATTTTTTCGATCCCCTTGCTGACGGGGAAAATAAAAACTCCCCCGATCAACAACGCCCAGATGGCATGTGCGGATGTATCCCATAAGGCCACCAACCCAGAGGTGAGCCACATGGTACCAGAAACAATGACTCCGATGGAGCCATTGGTGTAGCCAACCCGCATGTCGGCCTGAGCGTCTTTTAGATTTTCCATGAATAAAGAATCCTTGATTGTAACAACTGGCTAAAAGTAAGGATTTGGTTTCTTTTTTGTGGCCTTTAGAAACGATCAGGCAAAGCCTTTACTGCCGTTTTGAAAACAATTTTCAACACTTTTACTACCTTGCTTTCCCCTAAACCCATAACTGTATGACTGCACAAAAAAGAATCGTGGCAACCCTGGCGGGGTTTGTCGTTTACTTTATGCTTGGCTTTATTCTTTACGGCATCCTATTGATGGATTTTTTCGCTTCCCATGCCGGCACTGCCACCGGAGTGATGCGCTCCGACACGGAGATGATTTGGTGGGCATTGGTTGCTGGTAACATCGTACAGGCTTATTTACTCGTCTACATTTTCGGCAACTGGGCAAACATCACCACCTTTGGTGGGGGGCTGAAGGCAGGTGCCACCATCGGCTTTATCATGGCACTGGGGATGGACATGAATATGTACGGTACCATGAATACCATGACCTTGCCGGGAGCGATCGCAGACGTGGCCGTCTTAGCCACCATGATGGGTCTGACCGGTGGCGTCATCGGCTGGGTACTGGGCCGGAAGTAAATCGTTTATCGTGTTGCGATCGAGGGATAGGGTTAGATAAAAGATGAATTTGATTCTTAGCCAAGAGTAGAAGATGGCAGGACTGCGCGGGTAGAACCAACGGATTGACTATCCTTACCGGCCATAATAAATAAAAGGCGCCCAATAATATGGATGCTGAAATTCCTTGCCGTAATCTCCCTTAATGAACTTGCGCTTGAGATCATTTACTACCGGTGCATACGCTTTCCCCTTCGCCACTTCTTTATAAAAATCCGACATGAACTTCATCGTAGAGATGTCACTGACCGGCCACAATGAGACAAGTGCCGCATTGGAGCCCGCCAGCAACAGTGACTGCGTGAGCCCTTAAATGGAGATATCCACAAAATGATCTGTGGCCTATTTATAAATTTTTTACAGTAAATGGGTAGTTGTGCAACAGTCACTGTTGTTAGCGGCTCGTTAAGGTACTAATTACCCGTCATCATATATGTCCAAATGTCGGGTAAAATTTTACTTGCCCCAATTGTTGAATTGTGATTTGAAAGAGCTACGATGCTTAAAGACAACGAATTAGCGTTTTGATAAGGAGTTGTTAAGTTGTCCGCTAGAATCGGACTTTGATTCGGTGCTAGTAAACCCAAACCTCTAAGGTTTGCAACTTGATAGTTGTAGGGTACTATTTCGTCCGCTGTGTGAAGTAGTGAAAAATATCTTGTTAACGATGTAAGTCCCGATTGTCTTAGCCAGTTAGCCGGAGTTGAATAGTACGTACTGTAATCATTGGGTCCTGAAAACATGATAACTCTATCAACTGACCTCTTTTTACCTAAGTAACAAGCGTGGCCTGAACCTTGAGAATGTCCTGAAAGAATTATACTGCTCCATTGAAGAGCATTCGAATTTGTCAAGTACTGTCCCCAATTTTGTTCTGGATAAGTATTTTTTAAATAAATAAGCAACTTAATCGCTCTTGTCTCAATGGAATTTAAAACATCAACGGATACAACACTACTTACTGGGTTACCAAAACATATCTCATCTCTGTAGTAGTCAAAAATTAAAGCATCCGAACTTGTTCCAAGTGAAGCAGTTGCGACATCATTTGGGTATGATAGGCTTATAACATCCAATCCAATTGAAGCAGCATGTTCACAAACCAAATTATAATTTTTAGGAACGCTATAGCTTCCTCCAATAAACAGGAAGAGTTTGTTAACATGCCATTTATTATTTCTTACCACATAATGACTTTCCTCGGTTGTCGAATAATTAGGGTCAGTCTGGTTAGGTGTAACCAAGATTGAGATGTTCTGAGGAGTTATGTCTGATTCAGAATCTTCGTTCTTACATGAAAAAAGTGTAAGAAGGAGTAAGATTGCCAATTTTCTCATAAGTCCATTAATTAGAACTAAAATATTGGTTTTGGGCTTTGCGTTTGGGGAGTTTTAGAGCACCAAACTGTCAAAAGTCAAATAGAATTCGCTAAATCGTTTTGGGGTCTCCTCTTGTAGTTCCAAGTCTTTCAATAAGTCCTTTACTAAAATTCCTGTCATTTGTTTTGCTGTCCCACGAGGCTCACCCAAATGACTTGATATTACTACGTCCCCAATTGCCTTTGAAGTATATTTTTCAATGTCGGCCAACGTAAATTTCAATTCCTTTTTTATCTGTCCAGTTACAACAAAGTCGTTGGTCGGTTGGTCGGTCTTCTGTCCCCAAACTGTCACCGAAATTATTACTAGAATTACTGTCGCCAGTCGTTTCATGTTGGTCGAATCTTTTGTCAGCCACTTACGCACAGCGTATATGCATAAGAAATGGCATTGATCAAAATTAAAAAATGTTCTTCTGTTCAGCACCATTTATCATACGTTTTGTTGTGGTAATTGTAGCCAATTGGAAAATAATTGCACAGGCGCACGGTCTGAGAATTTTTTGGCCAGCATCATTTTTCCCTGGGTTGGATAGGAGTTTTTTTAGAAGCTCTGACTTCACCTCTATCTCAGAAGCTTGTCGGGCGATAATTTCGCTTCAATCGTTCATTCTCTTCCTCCAGGGCACGTACTTCGGGATCTACGCGCTTGTAGGCAAGCTTGAGTCCTTCTGCTCCTTTGCCAGATACCGTTGCTTTCCTTCGATAATAAGGCAGGTGATAAATTATACTTGCGACATGTTTCCATGTAGCCTTCTCGTTCGGCTTCTTGGAGAAGACTTAATCTCTCCTCGGGTGTGAATAATCTCTATCCTCTTGATATTTCCCCAATTTAACTGTTATAAATCTATTTTCAGATTCTTGTCCAGTCTTATAGGGGTTAGTACACTTGCATGCCTGTGAGTAAAGTGATTACAAAAAATGATTTGTCCGAATAACATTTACCGGATGATAAAAAGCGATCATCGCATACCGATCAAAGTATTTGCGTTGAAGCAGATTCAGTATTTTCTTACAAGTGTCTTCCGAAACAATGGTCTCTATTTTTACGTTTTCACCTTCCCATTGGTTGTCACGAACATTTTCTAGTCCTTTTCCTGAAACGGATGAAGCGGTGTATCCCTTGGCGCCAATGTCAACAATCTCTTTCTCAATGACAGTTGCCAATGATTCTTCTGTTATGATTGTCAATAGATGTAATACGTTCATGTTGGTCACGGATTAAATGTAGATAATCAGTCTTGCTATTTCGTGATACAGCGGAAGGCCGATTAGAATATTAAATGGAAAAGTTATGGCCAAAGCTGAAGTAAGGTAGTAAGAGGGGTTGGCTTCGGGTAAAGCAACCCGACAAGCTGCTGGTGCCGCAATGTACGATGCACTTGCTGCTAAAACCCCCAAGATGGTGGCACCACCTAAACTTAGCCCTGCAAGGTGGCCTAAGTATATTCCGGCTATAGCATGAAGGATAGGAAAAAAAATCCCAAAACCAACAAGAAACAGACCGCCTTTTTTAAGGTCTGATAGCTTTCTGCCAGCAACCAACCCCGCTTCCAGCAAGAATAAGGTAAGCACTCCTTTGAATGGAACATCAAAAAGCGGAGCTACCTGCTCCCAGCCAGTTTTGCCTGCACAGAATCCTATGATCAGAAAGCCTAACAGTAAGATGCTACTTTTTCCAGCCAGTAATTCTCGGGCAACTTCCTTTAATGAAATCTGCTCACTTCCTTCACTTACAGGCGCATTTATGCGGGCAAGCGAAATACCAATCAAAATGGCGGGTATTTCCATCATGGCTAGCATACTTGGCATAAAACCTTCGAAGGAAATAGATAAACTTTCGTGAAAGACAAGTGCGGTACTGAACGTGACCGCAGATACAGATCCGTAATGTGCAGCTAGCGCAGCCGCGTTTGGAACATCAAACTTACCAGCCTTGCGCATCAGCCAGTACGTCCAAAGGGGTATTGTACAACACAGTCCTATCGCAACAAGCGCTGGCTGCCATACCTCAGAGAAAGTTGCCAGCGACAATTTGTAGCCGCCTTTTAATCCAATGGCAATAAGCAGATATATAGTAAGTGATTGATAGAGTGAGTCGGGAAATTTTAGATCACTTTTGAGACGTGAAGCAATGATACCTAGCAAAAATGCCAGTACCATAGGCGATAGAATACTTGTTAGCATACAGGATTAAAGCGTTTAGGTTATTGTAAGAATTCGATTTTACCGGAATGGAGGTTGTACAATGCGCCCACAATTTTTATCGATCCTTCCCGAACCCGTTTGGCTAGTACAGGTTCAAGTGCTTTCAACTGCTCTACCTGCATAAGCACATTTTCCCGTATTGCCACATCCAGTAATACTGTAGGATTTTTCTGGCGAGCCTTTTCAACGGCAGGCTTAATGGCATTGATCAGGGTAACAATATGGCCAGGCACTTCTGGTAAATCCACTGCTGCGTTTACAGCACCGCATTGAGTATGTCCCAAGACTACGATAAGCTTTGTGCCTAATACCTCTTCTGCAAACTCAATACTGCCCCATGATGCATACGTGGATACTTGCCCTGCCGTGCGTACAATAAAAAGATCCCCAAGTCCTTGGTCAAAGATGATCTCATTCGGCACTCTGGAGTCGGAGCAGCCGACAATGGTAGCAAAAGGAGTCTGCGCACTTGCGACCTCTTTTATCCTGGAAAAATCCTGCCGTGGATGGGCTGACTTCCCGTTGACAAAACGTTCATTACCTTCCCGTAATCGTCTAAGTGCTTCTTCTGGAGAAACTATTCCTTGGCTATAAACCATTGGATGAAGTAATACCATCAGCAGTAAAAGTGTGATAAAAAAAAGTGTCTTTTTAAACATTTGTTTCATAAATATATCAGTCAGGCTTTAAACACTGAATGGCTTTCAAGATGTTATACGTTTCATTTTTACAGTGCAAATGTGATGACTCTCATTCATATCTTTTTATTTATATTTACTATTTAATCTATTAATATTATTTATGAATTATACACTAAATCAATTGCAGATTTTTCTAAAAATTTCGCAAACACTGAGTGTGACAAGGGCAGCCGAAGAGTTGCACTTAACTCAGCCAGCGGTGTCTATCCAGTTGAAAAATTTTCAGGATCAATTCGATATTCCACTGACAGAAGTAGTGGGAAGAAAAATTTATATCACAGATTTCGGTAAGGAGATAGCCGATTCAGTAGAACAGATTCTCAACCAAGTTAATACTATAAAGCACAAGACATTAACCTACAAAGGACAACTTACTGGAAGGTTGAAAATTTCAGTGGTTTCTACAGGTAAATACGTGATGCCTTATTTTTTGTCAGCGTTTATCAGACAACATCCAGGAATCGACCTGTTGATGGATGTTACCAACAAGACTCGTGTGGTGGAGAGTTTACAAAATAATGAAGTTGACTTTTCACTTGTGTCAATTCTTCCTAACTCACCCCCTGTTGAAAAACTCGATTTACTTCAGAATAAACTATTTCTTGTTGGTAACGCAGAGAAAAAGTTTAAGAAGACTGCTTACCCGAAACAATTATTCAAAGAGTTACCCCTCATCTATCGAGAGAAAGGCTCAGGCACACGGCAAACTATGGAGTCTTTCATAGAGCGAAATAATGTACCTGTTGTAAAAAAGATGGAGCTCACCTCAAATGAGGCCGTCAAGCAAGCTGTGCTGGCAGGGCTCGGTTATTCCATTATGCCACTGATTGGAATCAAGAATGAGTTACACGATGGTGATTTACAGATCGTGCCTGTAAACGACCTTCCTATCAAAACGGTTTGGCGTTTGATTTGGCTAAGAGGAAAAAAACATTCCCCCGTGGCCGATTCATTTTTGAACTATGTAAAAACCGAAAGAGACAAAATTGTTCAAAGTCGATTTGCTTGGTACGAACAGTACTAAAGGAAAATGGCATAAGAGCTAGTTCAAATTCGAATCCACCTAAACGGTATCACAATTTTAACTCTATTAGCTCACAAGTATTTCTTAGACTAGTTCTTGCCATCCATCTGCCTAAATCGTTTGCCCAGATAACCATACAACTGTTTTGAAAATTCCATCTTAAAATTTTTGTGTCACTCACTTCGCAAACTTTCTGTCGGGTTAGTTAACGCAGCTTTGGCAGAATGAAACCCAACCGTAAGAGCAGTCACCGTTAATATTATGATCCCCACCACTAAAAACCACCACCATTGTACAGGTGCATGATAGGCAAACCCCTCAAGCCATTGATTAATCAAAAGGTATCCCATGGGCGATGCTATTATAATTGAAACGACAACAGGTTTAAGAAAGTCTTTTGATAGCAAAATAACCACTTGCGAGACACTTGCACCCAGCACCTTTCTAACACCTATTTCTTTTGTACGCTTTTCTATGGCCGATAAGGTGAGGCCAAACAAACCCAGGCAGGAAATGAAAATAATTATGGCTGTTAAGTATATAGATAGGCGGCCGATCGCTAAAGCATTTTTTAAAAATCGCTGTAAGTCTGTATCTAAGAAACTAACCTCTAAAGGAAATACCGGCTCAAATTTTTTATACACTTTTTCAAGGTAAGCCGTGGCTTTAATAGTCTCGCCACTTTTATACCGCACAAAGACGGTCATGGGTTTAACTTCAGATCTTCCGAGTACAAAAACTACCGGAGCAATGGACGATTCAAAATCACGATGATGAAAATCATTCACAACGCCAATAACACTGCCTTCTGTCCGATTAATCTTTAATCGCTGACCAATTGGGTTTTCAAAGCCCATTTGATTGGCGCAAGTTTCATTAATAATAAAATGGGTTGAGTCCAATGCAAGATCAGGTAAAAAATGTCGACCCTTTACTAACCTAAGCCCCAAGGCTTTTACATAGTCGGCATCGCATACGGTGGTTTGAACTGTTACGGTTTCTTCTCCTGGTATTCCGTCCCACTGGGCATTGTCATTATTATTAATGTTAACGGGGTGATCATACCCTTGCCCAACATATTCAAAAAGCGGGTTTTGAAGTAGTTCTTGTTTAAAGCTTTCTACATTATTTAAACTTCCTGGTCGCGGCTGAAAATAAAGCAGATTTTCTTTATCAAATCCCAAGTCTTTTGTGAGCATGTACTGCATTTGATGATTGAATGCAAATGCCGCGATGATAAGTACGATCGATAATCCAAACTGAAAGAATACGAGCACACTGCGCAGACCCAATCCACGCTGGTGAGAAAATAAATGCCTTCGTAAAACAGTAATTGGTTTGAAAGAAGATAGTAGGAATGCCGGGTAACTGCCTGCCAGTAAGCCGGTAAAAATTGTAATACACAACAGCCCACTGATAAGATAGCCATCTGAATAATCCATGATCAGTTTTTTTTCGGTCATGAAATTGAAAAGAGGTAGGAGTAAGTGAACACTCAACAAGGCGAGGAACAGTGATGCAAAGGAAAGCAACATGGACTCGATCAGGAATTGCTGAATTAATACCGGCCGCGATGCTCCGGCAACTTTTCTAATACCAACCTCCTTGGCTCGTTTAGCGGCTCGGGCAGTGGCAAGATTCATTAAGTTGACGCAGGCAGCAACTAATATCAAAAATGAAGCAAGGCTAAGGCCAATTACATATACGATTCGGCCGCCACCTGTTTGCACTCCATTTTCAAATTCCCAAAAGAGCCGCCATTCTTTTAATGGGAAAGGGAAAAGTTTAATCTGACTATTTTCAACATGTGTGTCCGATAAGAGATCTTTTATTTTAGTAGAAAAAGATTCAGCGTCTGCTTCCGCTCGTAATTTCACATAAGTAAATGTAGCGTGGTTGCTCCAATCCAGGTTTTTGGAAGTTTGTTGCGCATACAACTGGAAAGGAAGTATAAAATCAAACCAGATGGTTGAATTTTCAGGTACGTTTTCAAGTACAGCGGTGATGGTCGCGTCCCATTCATTATCTACTCTAAGTACTTTGCCAAGTGCCGATTGTCCGGGAAAATATTTCTCCGCCATTCTTCTCGAGATCACCACAGACTTTAAATCGGGCATAGGCTTGCCTGGATTTCCTTCAATCAAGGGAAATGTAAACAACTGAAAGAATGAGGTGTCGGCAAAAAAACCTTCATGATAGATGGATTGCTGACCGTTTGTAAAAAGCATTTGCCGGGGCCACGAGTAATGACTTGACACCTCCACTTCCGGAAAATCCTGTTGTAGTTTTTCTGCCAGTGGAGCCGGTGATGCATCGTAGGTAAGTATTTCACCATCGGAATAGGTTTGGTTTTCCATGATAGCGAAAATTCGTTCATGATCTTTATGAAAGCGATCATAACGAAACTCATCCATTACCCATAAAAAAATAAAGATGCTGCATGTAAGCCCCATCACCAAACCGGCAATATTAATTACCGTGGACAGTTGCTCTCGGAAAAAGTTTCGAAAAGCAATGAGAATGAAATTGCGGATCATAGACTTTTGTGGCTATTGTGATTCAAGTCAGCTTTTAAGGATTAAACAAATAGTAGAAGTTCAGAATATGTTTTTCAAACTATTTTCCAATTTTAAAATTCTATCGGTGGAATGTTGAATCCAATTTACAAAATATCATCGAAACTGTCCGTGGATTGTCCCGCGAAACCAAACGTTGGTTTTATAAAAATACTAAAATTTAACTGGTCG
>ERZ1066130.36-NODE-36-length-79610-cov-14.915870_pt1 | contig 79610 bp, 133 predicted proteins | sample MGYA00382777_ERZ1066130 | MGnify/ENA primary metagenome ERZ1066130 (study PRJEB33369, sample SAMEA5778360) | biofilm metagenome | biome: Industrial cooling water; feature: Water cooling tower basin; material: Biofilm | place: United Arab Emirates | collected...
TTGGAGCGGATAACGAGAATCGAACTCGTTCCTGTAGTGTGGCACACTAGTTGGCTACCTTAGCCTTACCCGCATATTTGGTGGAGTCGATGGGACTAACGCATACCCACATCTCGGGCCGACTAGCGCCCCGCTTTTGTCGTATTAAGCTACGACCCCGTAATTGGTAGCGCAGGGTGGATTCGAACCACCGATCTCATGGGATATGAACCCAGCGAGGACGACCTGACTCCTCTACCGCGACATGATTTCGTCCCCGTGCTGGATGTCCCGTTGCCAGTGCATCCCACGCAATTTCGGGCGGGGTTCCGAATTCTATTGGCTTTCCAGCTACCTTAGAAGCAAGCCATATAGGACGTTGCTTTATTGCACAACAGCTTTTAACTGAGAGATTGTGCAAACTAAGACTGGAAACTTGGCGACCCGTAGGAGAATCGAACTCCTAACCTCGGATAGACAATCCGGTATGATACCACTTCATCAACGGGCCATTATTGTGTATGGCTGGCGGGATTTGCAGGCATTGCTGTCCCCCATATAATCCGTTCTATGCCCGCCCTCGAGCCTAAACGGAACCAATTCTTTAGTGTGCTTTGCTCGGCACATAGGAATCGAACCTATCGCATCCAGATTAACAGTCTGGCCCCCTCACCTTGAGCGGTTCTGCCGAGCAAAGAACACTAGCAATCAACTTTAACTGCACACCACACGATTCGAACGTGTTTTCTTGCTATGCTATATGTTCCGAACACCAGGTAGCTACAACTGGCTTGGTGTGCATGTAAAGTTGATCGTCATTGTTCTCAGTGCCCCATGTTTTTCGTGGTCCTATTTGCTTAGGGTCTTTCAAGTAGCCCACGGGTCGGTAATCACAGGATGCCGCCATCCTAGTCTGGGTTTTTCAGCTTGCGCTTCCATCGCCAAACACGCCCATTTGCTTTTTTATAGTGGTGCCGCAGTCTCGTTCCGCATTCCACTTTTTAGTCTCTAAATACGGGCTTATTGGTTCGTCACCTGCCGTATCGTCTTCGTTACTCAACCAAAGTAATATGTCTTGGTCTCGTTGTCAACTACTTTTTCTACAAAACTCGATCTTTTTTTCTGTTAGCAAGTTCTGTAGGAACAGTAGCGTAGTATTAGAAAACCCTCCTAAGCTTTCTGCTTGGAGGGCGTATACTGGATCTATGTGTGTTCGTCTACACTTAGTCTGTATACACCTCCCGGTCAGGTTCGAAGCGATCCCCTGAGAGACGTGGCTGGTTAATGCCGTCATAATTCAACGCCCAGCTTTTGGCGCTGGTCACGGCTGTCGCGATGGCGACGAGCTTGGTGATATGTTGAACTAGTTGTTGCATCATCTTCTTCTTTTCGGTTGGTGCGACACGTCTGTGTCACGTTTATTTATCTCTTGTATTCCACACTAAACGAAAAAAGTCGCGTTGTCAACAACTTTTTTCAACTTTTTTCTGTTGTAAACCAAAACTTACTTGGGCGGGCAGCGACATCATCGACCTTTTGGGTCATACATGGCGAGCTATAGCCGTTAAGCGTCTCGCCATGTATCTCCTATTTCTAGGAAGTAGTCCGTTAGCGCCTTGGTAGGAACAACAGCAATCCTTAGTTGGTTGATGAGAACCCATCCACCTAGGTTTCTAATACTGTGCCAGCACCACCTGATACCCGCTATATTTTACACCGTCTATCACTGTCCGAAAATCCAACGCTTCCGTTTCGTCCACGAAAGGATTTCGTAGTGTGGCGCCTTAGCTTGGTAATGGCAATACCAGATCAATTACGACACTGGCACAGTTTGGGTTGCGGCGTTCATCACCGCGTTACCAGTTCAATATAGTGCGAGCTGGCAGCGCGGTCAAGAACTATTTTCACTTTTCAGGCCTTTTTTTGCTAACCTGTTAGTCCTGTTGCCTTTTTGCTTCTTCCTTGGCGCGTTCGGCTGCGATGCTCTTCTCGATCACAGCAAACTCTGGCCAGTCGTTACCCATTTTTCGTAGGGCCTGGATGCTACGCTCAATGGCTTTATAAGTGATGCTGTTGGGTGACTCTTTGATCATCGTGAGCATTTTCTTGATGACGGTTGGCTTCTCCAAGTCAGGCACTTTCAGCTGGTTACGAGTCCAATATTCCAAATCCAATGGGATAACATGGTGTTTGTCGTCATTCCATTCCGCTTGCCAAGGTGTGATGGTGTTGTTTTTTGGATCGTAACGATAGCTGAGCTTGATAGAGTTGTAGTTTCCTGGTTCAGCTGATCCATATTCGATATTGAACGGCTTGCCAGCAAGCAAAGCAGCTGGGTCAATTTTGCTACTATCGTAGGCTGTTTTCGGATCAGCCTTCCAAGCCTTGCCACTGAAGTTGATGACGCTGGCTGCTCGCTTGGTAACCATCTCGATAAACTGGTGGATATTTTCAGCAGTTGGTCGCTTGCTGTTCTTGTATTTTACCAAACGATTTTTGAGGTCTTCAGCTGCACTGCGAACTTCTCTGGGATTGAGGTTACGACGTTCATTGCCACGTTTGTATCCTTCGCTGTCACTGGTGGCCAGTTTGAATGTGATTGGCTTTCCGATCAGCTTGGAAATCTTGTCTAGTTTGTCTATGAATGCACCTAGGTCATTGGTAGTGGTTTCCGTTCCTGCAAACTTGCGGATGATTGGCTCACGTTCATTGTGGTAACCACGTGGATAATGGTAGTCCTCTTTGTCGCGCATAGATGTGGCGGTTGGCTTGGGGTTTTGTCTCCAGGAAGGAAGCTCGGCATTTTCCTTCTCCCATTCTTGGTTGATGATATCTTCAAACTGTCTGAGATCATAAGAGAACATGCCAGTTCTTGTGCGTCCAGCTAGTGCATCAGAGTCAAACAGGCCAAACGCAACTGCTTTTGAATCAATGTAGAGTGCAAACGCCAATACCTTGGGACTGGTCCAGCTACCATCGCTGTTTGCTTCATTAGCGTCACGGTAAGCTTTGCGAAGGGTCTGCAGGCCATTCTTTAATACACCACCGTCAATGATCTTGCTGGTGTTGCCCAGGCCATACACACCTGATTTGTTGAACTTTTTGCCTATACCATTGTAAGTGTCTTGTTTGAGAATTCCAATGAGTGGTCCGAGATTGAGAGCTGCGAGGTTCCCTAGATCTTCTTTAACCATCGTGTTTTCAGTCAGCATATGTAAGCGCATGTTAAACTCCGTATTGTGCCATTAAATCAAGTAGTTCGCTATGTTCGCCGCTGCCTATTTCTTTAGCATCAGCACCAAGCTTGTTAAGTGTCATCAGGTGCTTGAATGAAAGATTGTCCGAGTTGTTCTTATACCATTCGATCACCGCTGGGCGAGCCCACTGTGGCAGGGAGTCAATGCCCTGCATCCTATCCGCACTATCCGCATATGAACTGGATTCAATGTGCAGTTGGAACCGTTCTTTGGTCTTCTTGTCAAACACAATGAACAGCTTGTCGCGGCTGCTATAGCTGTCGAACATGTTATTGCATTTTGCACTAGTGCACCAACGGGTGCCCTGGCCGAGAAACTGCGCGGCGCCCTTGGTGTGTGGGATACGAATCCAACCTTCTGGACCATTGTATACAGTTTCGATCTCGCTCTTGTATTTGGCAATCTTGGCTGCTTGACGTTCAGCACTCAATTCGTCTTTGGTCTTCTTGCGTTTGACCATGAATGGTGCAACTGCGTCGTAGACAGCGCCAAACGTCTTGTAGCCGTTGATGTCTTTGTTGGCAATCTTGGCCTTGTGAGTCTGGAAATTTTGCAAGTCCTGGGCCAGACGAGGCAGGTCCTCGATCTTGTTGGTTTCAGGGTTCTTGGCGATCAAACGTGCTATCCAAGGCATCAACGCCCCATTGGGCGTTGGATCTGTTTGTGCAATTTTGTTGACCAGGTCATCAACATCAGATGTTACCATGCTGAGTTTGCCACCCAGCTGGTTCTTGATGAACTGAGCTCGTTCATCCTTTTGTGATTCTAAGAGAAGTTGTGTTAAGCGCATGGTCTTGTATTTAGCAGTCAAGACAGAATGGAGGGCCGGTGGCCCTCCATTCAAACAGCACTTTCAGCTCTTTTAGTCTAGAGCTTCGTATTGTGGCAGTGTGCTAGCAAAATCAATGTCATCACTGGTAAAAGGCGTATCTCGAACCATGCAGACACGAGTATAGTAATGGTAAGAGTCGTTTCTAACAGCGTCATCTTCTACCACAAATTTCCCATCAGCATTATACATGCTACCATCACCGGATCGGTAAACCTTGTTGGGGTCAAGACGAACGTCAGACTTGCCAACAATCGCATATGCCTTCATGGGCTTTTTGCGTGTCTGGATGCATGGCTCACCATCATATTTGCTTTTGGGCAAATAGTAATAGATGTATTGTGCGGCGCCCTTTGCAGTTATCGTGGCAATAGCCTCTGGCGCCAGTTCATATCGGTTGCGGTAGTGGCTATGGAAAAATGGCCAGCCGTCAGATTGCTTTCCACTACGAACAATAGTCTCTTTGCCTTTCAGCGCAATGAGTTGAGCATATCCGGTGCCAAGATAGACATATTGACGGCCATGCTGACCTTCAACAATATCACCCACCACAGGTTCAATGTTCTGTCCTTCGCGCAGAGCATTCTTGTAGAGATCGCTCGAGACTGGGATCAGACGATTGTGCGCACCGTCACGGGCCCAGATTAATTCTTCCTGAATCACGCCGTGATCAACTACGGAATACAGCATGAGGTCAACCAGATTGTCAATAGAGATTTCAAGCTCGTAGCCAGCAGGATCATAGATACGAGCAAACTTGTTGGCAGTCATCCAGCGGCTGGCAACATCGACAACTTTGAATCCACTTCGCGGAATATTGGGCACGATGCGAATGTCTTTGGGCGTTTCGTCTTTCTCTGCTTTGTCCCCTACCCAGTAATAGCTGCCGCTAACCCAGGTATTGACGCTCTCTTGCCGTTTCTTGCCAGCAGCATTGTCCTCATATGGCGTAAGGAAGGCCAAGGGCGCGACAGTGATGTCCTTGCGGTCATGGTTGACGCCAACGTAGTTCTGATCAAAGATTTTCATCATGCTCACCAATTCGTTTCTGGATGGTTTCGACTGAAAGATGCGAATGGGCTTCACGTATTTGATCACGCTGATAGTCGTGAAGCCATTCAGTTAGCTTGTGTGCAGGATAAACAGTCCACTGACCCAGATGGTCAAATACGTAGACTACGAGCACCGTAAACAAGCTGATAGCCAATAAGGGGGAGAATATGACTATGGTAGCGATACCCATTGCTTTGGAAAGGTATAGCTGTCGCATGTTGGACCTGATTTCAGGACAGTGACGATAAATCGTCAGTTCACGGCGTAATTTTTCCATCATGCCTTTGCCATGTAATTGGTTGGAGACTGTGGGAGGAATCGAACCCCTAAGTAACGCTTTGCAGGCGCACCCTGGACCCAGCCAGATCCACAGTCATTTGTTTTTTCGTTTGAACTCGCTCAATTGCTTGCCCAACTCTTTGAGACGTTCGTTCTTTTCATCCAGTTGAGCTTTGAGAGAATTGACTTCGCTTCTTAATTCCATGGCTTCCTGATGTTCAAGAAGCCATCGCTGGTAGCCATAGCCACCAATTACAAAACTACGTGGATGCCGTAGCATATATTTGACCGCTGACCAGCTTTCTGGCAGCCAGATACGAATTTCCATTTTGCTTCCTAGGATTTTGGAGTTGCCTAGTCAACTATCTCAGGCAACGTAAACTGATTTTCCACCATATCGGTGAGAGCCAAACCATAAGAATGATTGAAAGCATCATTGCGCCACCTGCGGCAGCCAATAAACACACCGCTGTAAAAAACAGCAATATAGACCAAAAAAGAATCTGCTTTGTCATCACTATGTTCCTTGTGAAGCAACTTTACGTGCATTATAACTTTCTTTAGCTCTTTCACTGAAAAGAGCTCGAGTTGCTTCTTCCCCGATCTTTTCAACCAGTCGTTCATACCCAGTTTTATTACCGTTACGGTAGGCGTCCTTCATGTTCTCACTTCTAGACCCCCAATACAGGTGCTTGGGATTCGAGCACTTGCCATTATGACATGCATGACACAAATCTGCTGGTTTCCCATAAATCGGTGATCCAATATATTGCGCCAAGACTCCTTTGTGATGCTGGCTGGTTCCGCCCCGTTCTTGGCAGGGCTCGTCCAACACCAAATGCATCTGCCTGGTTGCCAACGGTGTAGTAAGATACTCTTGCGTTTTCATTTTTTTTTGGAGTTGCTGGTAGGAATCGAACCTACTCATTTCTGACCTTGGATTTGCAATCCAGTGCGTTACCATTCCGCCACAGCAACATTAATGACAAGCCCCGCATTTGACTGCAGGGCACGTTCCTAGAAAGGCGTCAACTTAGGTCGAACGAACCTTAACAGGAACAGCCTTTGCACTTACAGTTTGCACCGCAAGTGCAGTCATCGCAAGCACACACGCAACCAGTTCCACCGCCGGAGCCGAAAGCAATTCCATTTGTTGATCCTTTGACCATGTTGATCTCCTGTTGTGCATATATTTATACACGCAACACCACAACTCTAACTGATTGTTGGCTGGGTGTCAAGTATTTTTTGCTCACATAATAGCCAGGGTTCTGTTTCGCAGGCGGCCATTCCTCTATTGGCCTCAACCCGACCTCATATCCTGGGACTTTGGATCGGTCTGTTTGAGTTGCATCCCCCGCAATGCGTATCAGTGGTAAAACGGCTTTCGCCTCCCACAGGTCCCGGGGATGCCCTGAACTTGTCCTCTCCGTAGAGCGGCCGCCTCAGTGAGCTTGTTGACTATACAGTCTGGTCGCCAAATGTCAACTTAAACATCGTGGCGTATTCAGGATTCCTAAAGCCCAAGCTGATGTCTTGACCAAATTTGCTGTAGAGCTGATAGTCTGAATATTGGACGTTTTCTTGCAGCCAAGAAAACACTTTGCCAAAGTCCAAGTCATTAATCAAGAACGTGTCTGACGGTCGTTTACTACGGAACCATTTGTTCCAAAACCGAGGAGGACTCAAAAGCCCCAGCCGCTTGATCCCATACAGATACTTTTCGATGGCTACTGCTTTTTCGTATCCGCGGCGCTTGCCTTGCTCGCTGTTAATACCAAACTCGTATGTGTCACGATCCCACATGCTGCGGCTTTTTGAATACTCAACGCTAAACTCGGATCCATATCCGGTCTTTAGCCCGTGAATCTTACCGATGGCTTCGCGAATAAAGGCTAGCTTCTGCCCGTCACTTAGCGTCAAACCAGGATAGGCAGTGCCAAAGATTGCTGCCAAACGGCGAGAAGAAAACCGAATTTCGTAAGCCATATTGTCCTTGGGAGTTAAATTGATCGATGGCGTAAGTGGAATGTTGATTATCGTGGGTCGATTGAAGGCACGACTGGCATTAATCTGCTTTTGCCGTGCCTTCAATCGTTCGTATATACGGTCGAAATCGTCTGCGTTATGCTTTTTCAAATCGACCATGTGCGGCTGCGTCTGCACCGAAGCTAGCAGCAAAGCTTTCTGGCTTCAGTTTGATCTTGCTCTCGTTAAGACCGGTTGCTCCAAGAACATATCCAGCAGCTTCCTTTGCAGCACAGTTTGAACCGTGCTTGGGGTCTGTGTTGATGTCCAAGTGGATTTCGATATCGAACTCATCGATAAACGGAATCAACTGGGTGTAAAGTTCACACACTTTGCGAACTTCAGTCATCATACGCATCTTTGGACGATCTTTCTTGACGTCGTAGTCAGGTTCAGTGCTGAGGTGACTGAACAAACGACAACCGTTCTTACCGTTAATGTGCACGATAAACACGGTAGCGAAGTTCGCATACCAACGTCCGTTGCGACGTGTTCTCACACTGTCACATCCAAAGTAAATCTTTGTGCTGCTATCCAGCGTTGACAGTAAGTCAACGATTTCTTCTACTTGTTCTTGGCTAAACATAACCTATCTCATTTCTTTTCCTCTAAAAAACCAGGGTCATCCTGATAATAGCGACTAGTATGGCACATCGTGCCACCTTTGTCAATGGTATTTATAGCTGTAGTTATTGCTGCGAGTTAGCGGACTTTGGGCTTGTCAGCTTTGAACTTGCGGTTGAACTGGTTGGTCGTGCCCTCAAGGGCAAAACGGCCATCAGCAGTCACAGCATATACCATCGCCGAACGCACACCTGCAAATTCAGGGTCGTCATAAACAGTTTCAGCAAACGCCACTGCCTGAGCTAGATCCAGTGACGTGTAGTGCACACGGCTCTCACGCCGCGGGATATACAGCACCACGTTGTAATATTCCGCGTTGCCGCGAACCTTCATGTCAGCCGCGTCACGATCGCTCATCTCACCTTTACGAGGCATCGAACATGTCCTTCACGTCAGTAATCCAGCACTGCGATTCTTCATCCCATTGGAAACCTGCCTCAACCAAAAGAGCATATTCCTCTGGAGAAATCAGTAGTGGCATGGCCATCGCGCCCGGGATTCCAAAACGAATCTCTGTGCCATTCTTCAATGAATTGTTGTAAGCAAACTCGATAGCACGGACAAAACGATCGTTGAGCTTCATTTGTGTTCCTTTTGGTAAGCATTGGCACAATGCGGGCCACAAAAATACACTTCAGCAAAATGTGGTTCGTATGGACCAGCGCCAAAGTAATAGAGAGGCCATACGCCCAACATTTCGTTGTCGCGACCATAGTATACTGCTCGTTCGACAATGTCAAACGTTTTGCAGTGCCCACATTGGATATTGTTGATCACCTTAACCCCAGCGTAACTTGAAAAGGACGGCATCTTCGTGGTCGTTGAACCAGAAGGCATCACTGTTATTGACGAAGCGGGCAATTCCGTTTTCCTCGCACCAAGCCCTGGCCTCTACAGCACCGTGACCGTGCCCTAGATCAACACGCGGAAAACCAAACATCCGAAGAACATCTGGCGTGAGAAGACCGTTCCCACGTTCAAGAATGTCTTCCATGTTGATCTTGAAGCCAGCCATTATCCCCACCTCAATTTGAACATCACAGCATCTTGTTCATTCAAAAACGCAAAGGTTGAACCTGCCCAATTATATCGTTCAAAGTTGTCCTCGCACCAGGCATGAACTGCTCGCCAATTGCCCTCATTGTGACCAGCCAAGAAATAATACCCCTGGCTACAGAACGAAATGGCCGCATCAATTCCTAATTGGAGGGCCTGACTGCGGGCCTCGTTGCGGAGTTGATCCACAGTGTAGTAGGGAAGCTCACAGTCCAAGGATTCTTGAGACATTCTCGTTCAGGCCCTTTTCAGGATTGCTCTGAAGATGCTCTGCTAGCTGTTCAAAATAGAACGCTGCATCCTCTTGCCCCTCGGCAGCGAGCAGACGAGAAGCGTCTCGGCTGAACTCCACCAGTTGACGGATACTGATGTTGCCGGCGCCAGGCGCTTGAGCCCGGACCATCTTGCCAGGTCGTTGATTGGTCATTTACGGGGTTTCCTCAACCATTCAGGGATATCTTGTGACGTTCCGTTGAGCATTTCGTCAAGCGAGTTGCCTGGCAGCATTTGATCCAGCAAATCTAGAGTCCTGAGGAATTGCTCTTGACGACCTTCACGAATTGCAACCAGTGCAGCCTGCGAGAGCTCAGCCAGGCCGGAATACGCCAGGGCCAGCTCAGGATTGGTGTCTTTCAAACGAGAGGCTCGGACCACCATACGTAGCCCGAACCAAAAAATTCGCCATTTTTGAAAAGGGACTTTTTTCATTTCTCTCCTTAAACGAGCTCGTAAGCTTCGTTGATGAGCCGGGTGAACGGGAGCATGTCCTTGAAATCGATGCCCTGGCAATACAGGTAGTGTTCGATTTCCTGCGACGCATCGCCGTGGGCATCAAGAGCGCCTTCAACGTCAGCGTCGTTGGCCTCCATGTCCCAACGAAGGGCGGTGTGCATATCGATGCTGAACTGCGCCATCAGCGACTTGAGGTGGGCAGTGAAGTCCACCAGACGAGCAGCATGGTATTCACGCTCTTCGTCGATCGATTCCGAGACGCGCTGGCAGAGCCGTTCCCATTCGCGCTCTTTCTCAGCTTCGCTCAGTTCTTCGAACTGCTCCATGTAGCTGGCGCTGGGGCGGAAGCCGTAAGCGTCTTTGTGGAGATCCGACAGGAGTTCATAACCACGAGCCATTTTGTTCGTCCTTCTGACCAAAGCCGTTTGCTTTACTCGATCAATATAGTGTGGTTATTTGCGCTTGTCAACTGTTGATTGATATTTTTCGCTGGCTCGCAGAAAATCTTTTCCAACAGAATGAATGAGTTCGCCAGACATGACGATTTCATAGTGTGTTGCACGAATATATTTTGAGCGAATGTCTTTGCGCGCCGCCATACTTTCAATAGTCAACACACAATCGTTTTCGCCACCCATGCCCGGGACGTTGCCTTCAGTGCTAACATAGTTGGTCCAACGTCCTGGCAAATTGAACTGCATGGCATCCAGGATGATAGGGCTCTTTGTGCCCACTTCACGGTAGAGCGGATAGCCTGGCACGATATACTTGAACCAATCAGCCGCCCGGCTGCCACCCCATGGTGCAGCAATAGTAACACCACCGACACATTCCACATGCTGTGACAAATGAGCCGCATAGATGCCGCCCATGCTATGCCCTACTAGAAATACTGGGCCCCGGTCTTTAATAGCGACGATCATCTCGTCTAAGTTGTCGTAAAACCCGCCAGTAGTGCTCCATTCTACATTGATGTAGTTGAACCCCGGCAGTGCATGACGGAAGTATTCAAATGTGATGTTTGATTGGTGTGCACCGTGTATCAGCACGATGTTGGGGAGCGGGACCACTTCTTCTGGAGGCAGTGGTGATTGTTCAACTTCTACAGTAACAGGGTCACGGTTGAACCATTTCCAAGGAGTAATTTTCATCATGCTGATATTTAGCGGTCAAAAGGATGCTGGGCTTACCATGGCCCAGCGCGGAGGTATTTCTGGCTCTCACCCCGTCTTATCCTGCTAGAAAATCTGAAGATTCTATAACAGGAATGCCTTTGGCATCTGCTCTCGATTTCATGTCCGCAGTGCCTGTCCCGCCGGGAAAAGCCAACACTATGTCTATGTTGGGGAACAAGTCCAACATGAGTTGGTTGCGTATAGGGCCAGCAGCACGTTGATAGCGATTCCAGGCGGCAGGCACTCTTACCTGCTCAATACCAACTTGCTTGCATACCTTATATGCTAGTTCGTCCGCGCCATCCGCATCGCCATGAATGACGATCATACGTTCAAATTGCTCATTGAGGCGGGTTAAGCAGTCAAACACCGCACCAATGTCAGTGTAATCTCTTCCGCCTGTCACAAGCACAAGGGTAATAGGGCTCTTCATATTGTCCTGGAATTTGGGTGGCAGTTTGATTCTGTTTCCAAGTCCAAACTGCCAAAAACTCATTTACGCTGCGAGAGCGTAAGAAGGTGCAACGTTGTCGTTTGCATCTGTTAGTTTTCTTCGCGGTAACGGCGCTTAGATCCCGACGTCTCCATAACACTACAACGTGCATCGAACCCAAGTCACCCCCATATGTTCCATCATCGAGTTGTTTACAAGCATTACCTTGATGGTGTCAGTCACCAGTCTGGATATGGTGGAGGTGCGGGGATTTGAACCCCGGTCTACTCCGCATTCATGTTACTTCATCAACATAGCTCTATTTATACATGAGAAGCTATTGCATGTCAACTAAATAATGCATGAAACATAAACACCATATCTTGCCCCGGCATGCCGGTGGATCTGACGACCCTAGTAACTTGATTGAACTTACCATAGAAGAACATGCTGATGCACATCGCGTTCTGTGGGAGGAACATGGGCGATGGCAGGATTACCTCGCTTGGCAAGGATTAGCCAAACTCATGTCAAAAGAGGAACAACTAGCATTTCTATTATCTGAAGCTGGCAAGAAAGGTTCATCACATAATTACAAACGAAAAGGCATGACTTACAATCGGCGCTCCCCCGGTAATTATGGAGACCGGACCGGTAGCAATAATCCAGGAGCAATGTCGTATGAAATTCGTTACCCAGATGGAAATGTTATTCATATCACATCACTCAAAACTTGGTGTGAGAAGAATAACATCAATTACAACTCAGCTCATGCACAATCAAAGCGTGGTAGGCCGCACAAGGGTTATTTGATTACCAAAGTGTAGGTTTAGTTTGCGTTTATCCATGGACGACCAGGTGTTAGTGTGCCTGGATTGTTGATGATAGCACTGGCTGCATTGTTGTTGATTCCATAACGTGTTGGTAGCAAAGATGCATCCAATGTGCTAGCACGACCAGTGGCCGCTCGTTTGATCGCGGCGGCGGCAAGTTTGGCATCTTGCCGGGCACGTTTGTATTGAAGTGTTGAGATTCCGTTTGCTGCCATGCTGTTATTTATCCGTTATCAGCCTCGTGTGCAGCACATAGTTTTCTACAACCATCTTGGCTACGGTAGCGAGCAACAGTGCCTCACGATCAGCTGGCGGCATGTTCATTATGATCTCCAAGACAGAGCCAGCCAATACGTTATAGGTAAGGTCACGATGAAGCGGAAGACCTGACCAATCGATCGGATCCTCCGCTTCAAGCTGTTTAGCAAGCTCTATTATTTGAGCTAGTGAATTCAAGCTACACTATTAACCGAAGAAACGAGTGTAAAGAGCTTTCATCCACTCTGGCTGTGGTAGGAACCACCAACCAATAACAAGGCCTGCGCCAATTCCAATAATCAATTCCATGATAAACCTCCTTAAGGATACCCCATTGGGGGTAGCTCGGATATTTATCGTATCGCAGTGCGATCTAGGAAATCTTGCACGAATTTGTCACGTGCATAATTTCTGGTAAACTGTGAGGGATCGTAACTACGGCATTTGTCGTAACACTCGATGTCAAGCACAGGATAGAATGATTTGAATGTAACAACTTCATCACAATACTGCATGATGCGTGTATCTATCCTATTTTGCGTATCAATCGTAGTGCGGGGTGGCCTGACCAGCATAAAGAAATAGACGTATGTCCCGCAAGTGGTTGGTATCTCAATGTGCTCGTAACGACCGGCTGGGCGAGTAATTTGTAGTCGTCCAGGTATTATAGGACTGTTAGGATCTCGCAACAGGACTCGTCGAATCACGATAGCGTGAGTCCAATTGGGCATGTGTGGATCAAGATGAGACGGGATCCAGTGATTCGCTGGACCCCGTAGCATGTCTAGGTCAAATTGGTTAAACGGTAAGACTGGAGACGTCGTCAATATCAACCACCTCGTTCATGACCACTGATTCGGTCGTCGGTTTGGATTTGGCCCTGAAGAGTATGAACGTGGCCTGCATTTCGTCAAGGGCGTCGTAGGTCTCAGTCTCGCCATCAGTTCGCTTGATCACAACTTCAAACATGGGATGCTCCTTTGTAGAAGCAATTTCTAGCATGACGATTAAATGCTGTCAACCATGTCTAGGAGTTTGTTGGTAGCATTGCGAGCAGCAACGTTAACACTGTGTTCCCAGCCTGGTTCACGAGCTAGTCCATGGAAAAAGTAGTCAAGATCATAATCAGCTACCATCCATAGCCCTTGTTCGATTTCATCTGACAACTGACGTGGCTGCCATGCACAGTAGCCAGTCATCAACACAAACTGGGCAGGCCCAATACCATAATGAATATCAGTCATTATGTTCTTACCACTGGTGTATGCAAGGTCATCGTTCAATACAATACTAGTATCTTGAGAGTAATCTGAGGTATGAATCACATAACCCAAGCGACGTTCAACTGGACCACCCAAATAGATTTTGTTGGGGTATTCCCATCCAAGTTCTTGCGACCATCGTTGCGCAGTGTCGTAGTCCATTGGCACGTTTAGCATAACACCTATTGAGCCTGTGTCGTCATCTGTGTGGATGTAGATCACAGTCTTGTGGAAAATTTTACCACTGATGCGTAGTGTGGCTATTAGGATTTTGCCTTCGGCATTGTGTGACATAGGGTTACCTCTCTATTGCACAAATACTTATCTGCCGACTGTAGAGAAAGAAACGGAGTAAAGTCTAAACTCTACTCCGTCATTAGTGCTTGCTTTTGTAGTTCACGGGCAAGGTCGGGGTATCCTAGCCTGTTTAATTCGTTTGCGGCGTGCAAGTAACCCAAACGTTCCATGTATCTCAAGAAGCGGCTCACCAGTAGTAACCTTGCTTCTCGAGCTCGCGCTCACGGCGCTCTAGGTCGACGAGGTCAACCGATTCGGCAAGATAGTTTTCAATCTCTATTTGACGACGAGTCTTGCGATGCTCGCTAGTGTCACGTAGTGTATCGCGAAACACTGCTTTCATCAAGAGTGTCCAAGCATTGATCATTATAGATTTGCCTCACGCAACAGACGTGCATATTCTGCTTCACGATCACCGCCGTCGCGGAATTCGAGTTCTACGTAACGACGAAGTGCTTCTTTGGTCGCTTTGCGATCACGGAAGAGATTTTTGATAAATGCCATTTTGTTTCTCCTACATCAATGTTCTGATGCAGCCAAATTGCTGCACCTGCATAATGATATTTACACTGATTAGGAGTGATTTGCAACTGCATTTAGCGTGAACACGGTATGCGTCGAACGCATATCATTTTTCCAGCTTGAAGCCAATTCTGCCCTTGTTTCCTGTAGCAAAGTAATTCTTATTATAGATGAATGGCTTGTTGGTATCTGGCAGCTTGGCGTAATATGTAAACGTGACATTGTTGCCTTGAACCCCAACTTTAGTCAAAATTTGGATGTAGGCGGTGTCAAGCAAAATGGCATTTACAATCGCGGAGAACTCTGGATTGTTGTTAACCTTGTGCACCAAAATGTTAACGATAGCAGCTAGCAAATGATTGAATACACTGTAATCTGAACGCTGGTTGGTTCCAGGAGCGATGCCCTGTGCCTTGATAATTTTCTTCAAACTATCACTCTTGAGCACTCTGACATCACGGCCATTGCGTGGCAACTGTTCAATTTCCTTCAGATCACTGTCGGTGATTATTCCTAGCTGCAAGGCTAGTTGAATAGGGCCTAATGCGGCAGCGTTCGCAGGGTCAGCTGAATATGCAGGAAGTGCAGCAAGATCTTTAATTATAGCAGCGCCTGTCGGAAATTTCTCCGCTATTGCTGGCGTCATGATACGATAGATTCCAAGCAAGCTGCTCGCTGCACCACCAGCCTTATACATCTTGCTGCTTATCCCAATTTGCCGACCATCAGGAGTGATTAAGTTGCTATCAATCAACATGCCTGTAGTGGATTGTGGGAACACAATTTTGCTTTTATCTAGATCAGTTAACCCATAGCGAGCTTCGATATCTGAGAGTTTGATATTCTGTATGTTATCGCTGAGTAGAGCAATAACCCCAGCATACTCACCTGCATACTTGGCAATGATTCCAGCCTGTGACCGTTTTTCAAACGTGATAGGACGATTTTTTCCTGCCGCCTCTTCGATTACCTTATCAATCAAATCAGCCATATGAGCATATGGAGTGTCTTTTAATTTGGTATGGAGGTTAGCATCGATTGTATCAAGCAACTCTTTTACGGTCCTGGGAGACTCGTCTGGAATGATGTCACTTGGCTTGATCGGCAGGCTTTCAGATTCAATCGATGCTTGATATTTGTAACCACGGAAGGTTAACCATTTGCCATGAGCAGACATTAGGTCTTGAACATACCTGACCCAAAATTCACGATTGCCTTCATTTGTCTCTACTTCCGCAACAATAGCAGCACGACTAGATGATGACGGTGCATTATCATTTACACGTTTACCATTAGCTGGTATTACTTGTGTCAGTGCACCGTCAAGTTCTGCCTTTGAGTCAAAAGCATATGCATTATCTGGTCGAACAAGCTTGACTTCGATTATCGTGATTGTCTTGGTCGGATCAGTGACGCTTACATATACGTCACCAGGCTGGCGGGCACTAACGCCGCGCGATTCATTCAAATTGAATAGTAATTCATGTGCTCTCATAACGATATTTATACGTTATGGTTACTCTTCTTCCATAGAGAGTTTGAGCTGCATTGCACAGATGGCAATGTAGCTAACTGCCTCTGCATACTTCTGTTCGGCGATTTCAAATGGGTAAATTCCCGCTACGCCCTGTCCATCAACATGAACACGAATCATAAGAGCGGTTGACTGTTCGAGGTCCATGTTGAAAACGTAGTGCAACAGTTCAACGACAAAGTCCATGGGCGTGACGTCGTCGTTGTGCAGTATGATTTTCCACTTACTGGGCTTCTTGAGCTTGGTTTTTTCAATCTCAATGGTGTCGTGTTGTGTAGACATGGGTTCCTCTTGGCTAGGGGAGAGTTTCCTCTCCCCTATACGTAACAGATGCTGTTACTTGGTTTCAATGAGCTTTGCGTCGGTGCGCTTGACTTCGATCTGACGAGGTTTCATCTCTTCAGGAAGTTCACGGTGAAGACTGATCTTCACAATACCATCTACAAACTCTGCGTCGTCAACGACCACGTAATCAGCCAACACAAATTCACGAGTGAATGAACGCTGGCTAATGCCACGGTGCAGATAACGAACAGTGCTTTCCACACTTTCAGCTGCCTTGCTACCAACCACCTTCAACTTATTACGGTCCTGGGTGATTTCTAGGTCTTCAGCAGTGAACCCAGCTAGTGCCAGTTCAATCACGTAGTGATCCTGGTCCACTTCCACGACGTTGTATGGAGGGTAAGCTGGTGGCATACTGAAGGCGTTAGCTTCATCTAGCATGTCGAAAATACGACCAAAGCCGATGCTGCGGCCTTCAAAAAGCGAAGGTAGAGTTTTTGTAGTGATCTTGTTCATTGTAATCTCCTCATTAAGCAAGATTGATATGTTTGGATCCCTTCATAGGCAATCCAGTGGTATTTAGTTACCAGTCGTTGCGTTTAGCTTGTTCTTTCTGGTAACGCTTACGTGCTGCCGCCTTTGCTTTTTTGCGAGTCATGCTCGGCTTTTCAAAGTAACGGCGGTCACGTAACTCTTTGAAGACTCCTTCTCGTTGGAGGAGTTTCTTCAGTCGGCTCATAGCCTGATTGATGTTGTTATCTCTAACCTCAACCAGTGTGCCACGAGGGCCAACTTTGGGTTCATTCGGCAACCTTGGCGCCATCTTTTGTTCCTTTTAGCATTGCGGTGATTCGATTACCGCTAAATTGTGGCTTGCCATCCAACTCCACGTCTGCAACTGTGGCAAGAACGCGGTCAATGATATTGAAGCCTAGTTCAGAATGTTGTCGTTCGCGACCACGAAACTGAACCATCAATTTCACTTTGTTACCTCGGCCGATGAATTTCACAATACTGCGGCACTTGGTATCAAAATCATGTTCGTCAATGTTGGGCTTGAACTGCACTTCCTTGACTTCAACACGCGATTCGCGCTGGTGACGTGCCATCTCTTTTTCTTTGACCTTGAGCTCATAGCTGTATTTGGCTAGGTCTAGAATCTTACAGACTGGCGGGTCAGCTTGTTCGTTCACTAGGACCAAATCGAGCCCTTCATTCTCTGCCATCTCTTGGGCTTTGAAGGTAGGAAGAACTTGGCTTCCACTATCGGTAACAAGTCGCACTGTCTTGTGGCGAATGTTACGGTTGGCGGTTAGCTGCGCCGTGTTGGGTTTCATGTTGTGTGGTTCAATCCTCTATTTTGACCATTGAGCTCATTATATTAGCTTTTGTCGAATTCGTCAAGCAGAAATTTACCAACATCTTCGACGTCAGTAAACACTTGATATTGGTAACTGCCTACCAGTGACAACAAGGCAGGCTGTAGTTTTTCCTTTGCGATCCAAAACACAAGTGCACGGTTCTCATTTGCTGCATGGGTGGCAAGGAAGATTTCCTCAACGTTCGCATGATCCAGATCAACAAAGATGCTGCTAGCGATTCCAGTTACAGCACGATACCAAGGCGCTAGGCTAGGCTCGAACTCTGAGTCTCGAACAAAAAATGTGATCTCAACCTCTGGAAACAGACGGTCATAAAGGTCAGTGTATGGCTTACTAGAAGCCAAATCCACGCCCAACAGCAATACACTGGGGCCAAAGGTATTGAGCCGCAGGTCAGGCGGGGTAACAGTGTATATGGTGTTCTTAATTGTCATGAGTTAGATTGGTGCTCTTGGGCACACTGCTTACATGCAACTGCGCTCTTGCAGTGGTAGGCGAAGGAGGGGGCGGAAGGTCTTGTGGTGGAAGATCATCTTCCAGAATGATTTCAGGAAATTCATCATCGCTTGCAATAGGATCATTATGCGGTGTTGTGGAAGGAATGTCAATCGGTTTGTTCTGCTTTAACAAGCTGATACCAGCTAGCACCAATATCAATGCTAGTGGGTCAAACACTAGCACCAACAAAACAATGACCCAGCGAACTGCCTGCTCGAGCACCTCTTGGTTGGTCTCGCCGTAGACCATTTCTGCCAGATACTTGACAGGACCTACTTCAGCTTCCAATGTGCGTAGCTTGTTCTCTAGTTCAAATTTTTCGTCTAGCAACTGCTCAATACGAGTATTGGACTGTGCAATGACGGCCTCTTGTGCTGCGATACTTTCAGTGTTGTCTACTGAGGTCGTAGTTACAAGTTGGCCACGAAAGGCGTCGATAGCTTCCTGTGCTTTGGCTATATCAGCACGAGCCGTCTGTTGCAAACGCTGTATCTCCGCTCTTATCTCGTCGACGACGGGGTTTTCTGCCCGTTGTGCTTCAGCAATTTGCCCAAGCAATGCTTGACGTTGTGTGGCCAAATCACTACGATATTGCTCGATAAGGCGAGTGGTTTCTGGTCCCTGGACTCCATCTGCACGGGCACCGACCAATCTCTGCAACCCTTCAACATCACCGGCATTTTGCATTGCAATGAGGGCGGATTGCTTATCCTCAATTGACGCTAGTTCTTGCTGCAATGGTGACAGTGCAAGCTCTTGATCAATCAATGCGTTTTGTGCTTCTACCTCTCGGGCCAGTCGCTCCTCAATGCCCTTGATTAGTCGCTCCTGTGTAGCTATGCGTTCTTGTATAGCAGTGTCAGTCATTGCTGTCTGCTGGCCAAATCCCTCGATCTTTTCCTTGGCCCTAGCCTGAGTTTGTTCTTCTCGCAGGATCTCCTGAGACGTTCGTTCGATCATAGCTGAGAGTTGAGCGCCGCCAGCACTTTGCTCAATGTGAGCTTTGCTAAGGAAACCAAAGATGCCCATGCTGGTGATCAACATGAGGACCACAGTGGCAGCCGTAAGGTAAGATCTCATCAGTAGTGGAGCGGTTTGCCAAAAGCTATGCAACCAAATGGCAGTGGTAACTTTGGCAACTTCCAAGCTGATGCCCATGATTATGACAGGCACGAAGGCCGCCGCAAAAATGGCAGTAAGTCCGATGATGCTGTAGTATGCAGCAACCGCACTAACTGTCAGTGCGACAGCTATGGTCCAGAGTCCAAAGGCAAATCTCATAGGTCTGTCTTGGTAAATCCCTGCGCTATCAAAATTTCATTGATGTTCACGCGATTTCCCAGTTCATCTTCTTTGAACAAGACGCCCAGGACTCTGCCTATTTTCCCGCGCTTGTTATAGATGGTCTGGCAAATAAATTCTTTCGGTAGTGCTTTGATCAAAGCAGTCATCGATTCATCAGTATTGTCGACACCATAGAGGCGAATGTTCTGTTTGATCGAGATTCCAAAACCAAGATCAATATCAGCTTCCACAGTATTCCCATTGATGATTCGTATCATTTGACACGGATATTCAAACATAGCTAGCCCTTGTTTTCATTATATCATCATATTTATGCCGTGCACAAGATTTTGCACACGGCACAACGGCTAACTAATTCGTGTAGTCAGTTCGCATAGAATACGTGATCGCCATAAGCTGCTACCAGAATGAACTTGTCACTCCAGTCTGGGTCCACATATGTGGCATGGTAGAAAGTGCTGCCGTTGGTGTTGTCTTTGTGCTCACCAATCAGGATCAGTTCAGCCAAGATGTTTGCCCGGTCCCATGCCTGAAGTTCAGCGTCATTGTCAAGGTTGGGCTCGTCACTCTTGCCGTCACAGTAATAGCTGAACTGGCATTCGTGGATGTCGCCTGTTCCCTGGTGCACGACTTCACATGCTGTATTGGGGAATTCGTCACTACGAACGCGGTTCATTACCACGTGGCCAATTGCAGCCATTGCTTCGATGTCTTGGTTGCGCCCTTCCCAATACATAGTATCGGCAAGGCAACGGTGCTGCTCTTCTGAATACAACACCACTGGTGGTAATGGCTGGATATCAAGTCGGAGGTCAGGTTGAATTCGGGCGCCACTATTCAGCGCGGATATGATTGCTACGATTGTTGCTATTTTATACATTGTTCTCTTTTTTGTTGCTGCTACTCGGTAACTGGTAAATGAAAAGCCTCGCGTTGTCAAACGCGAGGCGTAAGTGTCTTAGTATTGTGTTGTATTTATGCGGCGGTTACCGCAGTTGGATGTGCTCTTCCTTGCCCGTCTTGAACGCATCTTCGGTGCGATCGTTGATCACGATATTGTAGGTGTCGAGCGGAACGCGCGGGAAGCCAGCCACCTTCATCATCGTGCCCTGCCAGAAGCTGCCCAGGGCGGTTTCGTAGACGCGCTTCTGGTCAATCAGCCGGGTTTGCGCGACTTGGAAGTCCGTTCGTCCGCTCTCGATGATGCGCTGCAATTGCACATACACCGTGCTGTCGATCGCAGGGTTCTGTTCCTGGATGAACTGGAACATGGCACGGCTGCCTTCCTCACCATACCGTGCATCCAGTGCGGCGGTGACCACTTCCTTCAGATCTTCCTTTTGCATTTCAGGAATCTGTGCAGCTTCCGCAACACGGTTGCTGTATTGGGCCAGGACGTTCTGGTTGTCAGTCCAGGCCGCCTTGATGCCCGTCTCCAGGCGGTTAGCGGTGTTGTAGGCGCTGATGTAGCTGACTGCCAACATTGCGATCAGTCCACCGATCACTGCCAGTCCGATAAGAAAACCCTTCATCTTTCATCTCCGAAAACGTCTTCACGGTGGAAGACATAGGTTACAGCGGGCGTTACAATTAGTAGGATGATGCCCGCTAGAATCATCACCCAAAGCGGTGGAGTGATTTCCTCCGCCAAGTATTCGAACTCTTCCATGGACCGAAGTTTGAAGTGGTCCTGGATACTGTCCTGGATAATAGCATTGATTTTTGCCGTGTCAACCACTTCTAGACCAAGGATGCCATCACGGATAGCAACGTCCACCATCGAACTACTGGACCAGCTACGAGCGTCAACCCAAGTGATGCGGTTGTTATCGTCAACACCAATCGCAATGACAACGTCGTTGATATTGTGAGCTTCCCAGGCACGAGCCAACATTTCGCTGAACGACTGCGGCTGTGACGTTAGCACGACGATCGCGTTCGCACCAGTTTTGCGAATGTTGCTGTTGACTGCCATGAGCTCGTCATTCCAGCGTCCCCATTCATCACCGCTCATGGGCACACCATACACGATAACGCGGTTGGCTAGCCATTGTTCGTGCACTTTAGGATACGCCAGCGGCACTTCTTCACCAGGAGGCTCTAGGCTAAACAGGCTGTCGCTTGCTGCACGGATGTAGTTGGTAAATCCTTCCTGTTTGGTGACAGGATCGCCGATCTTCACGGCCGCAAACCGAGGAGGCGTGTTCACACCTTGGCTGTCGACACGAGCGATTTCGTATTGGGTATTGCTGCTATTTGGGCTATAATCAGCATGGACGAAGTAACGGCGTTCCCAGTCATAGTAATAGTTGTATTCGGTCACATAGTTGTCCACACAAGAACGGCGGCCATTACTGTCAGTTGTGCAAGTTTGGCCTACCTTAACACTACGAGTGCGATACTCAGTGCAGTGCGAGTCAGTATAGCGGACCCATCCACTTGGACAACTGCGCTGTCGCGGCTCTAGTTCGCTCACGACGCCGTTGACGAACTTGACGTCGTAGGTTTGGCTGTAACTTCCAGCCAGGAAAAGGCCGCCGATTACCAGGCTGGTAAAGACTGCCTGAACTGCTATTTCCTTCCAAGTGAAGGAAACATGCATCACCAGCTTTGCGATCAGAAGCGATACGAGAACTAGAATGATGAACAGTAGTGCATACATAGCAGCTATCCTTTATTCAGGAAGTTCAGATGACAGAATGTAGATGTCTTCGTAGGTGCCACTTTTTGCGCCTGTCGCCCGCCACTCAGACCAATCATCATTTTCTGTAGGACGAGTCCGGCACATAATGATTTCAACAGGATAGTCGAATTTCACTGTGGTGTCTGCAACCCTCCGACATTCAAATTCTTCAGCAGGGCCTAGCGCCATCAGCAAAAAGAACAGAGATAACGAAACCCCGACTATTGCAAAGACGGCAGTTTCCAATGCACTCATTTCACCCACAGCGAAACTCCAGATAAGGGTTATTAATTGCCAAAATAGCCGATGCTATCCAACATTGCATATTGTAGTATACAAATGCTGCCGCCAACAAAGCCACCAATGGTTATTCCAAACACGATAACTTTAAGCACGGCGAAACTCCAAATAGTTGTTGAGGTAGGATTCGATGTTGGCCTTGCCGATGGGATTCTGCGAGTGAACGTAGAAGTCAAACTCTGATGGCAAAGCGAACTCGTGCTCACCGTTCATGTCCAAATCAACCAGCAGCTTGGCAATATCATAGCCAGTGCGCTCGTTTTCGCCCAGGTCGTGGTCGAAGCTGATATAGCCAGGCATACCGTGAACGCGCAGAGCCCGCATGGTTTCTTCCCAGTTGCGAGCAATGATCCAGTTGCGGCCGTCGCGCGGCGGGAATCGTTCATCGTCGATGAAGAGGCTGTAGCGGCTCATGGCATTCTCCTAATACCATATCAACTTACAGTAAGGCGTATTGGTTGTCAATCCGATTTCTTAGTGCCAACTGCCAGCATTTCATCTTCGCAAGTGACTTCCCATTCTTGCCAGGCCAGCAAGTCGCCGTTTTCGGCTTCAACCCACAGCTTGCCGTCCTTTTCAACGACGCCAGCTTGGATGTCTGCCTCGACCACAACACGCAATTCTTCACATTGTGCAGGAGTCATTTCGGCGAAGCCCATGCTCATTGCGACTGCGCCACTGAGGTAAACTGTAACCCACATTGTTCCGTATTCCTTTTTCGGTAATATAGTATCTCGCGGGCCATGGATTGGATACGGCCCGTGATGTATGACCCTTCACCAGAACCACCGGCGCCTTGTGCTGCAATGTGTTCCAGGATCTCAGTGTCGATGATCTGGTTGCAGCGGTCAACTGGAGGCTCTTTAGTCTTTTTGCGTCGCGGCATCGCTCACCTGAAGAACAGTGCCTGCGTTCAGCATCCGGACGTTTGCAGGATGCATGGGTCCGGTGCGTTCCCAAATGGTCCCGGTCAAATCATGTGACGCAACCTTGTAGCCAAGGAACGCGAGGCTTTTGCCAGGGTCAGTTCTCCTGGTCATGTGCACCATGAGGATGGGCTCGCCCATTGCGTTGATGGTCACCCCGACGACCGTGCCGATGGCTTCGACCTTTGACTTGTTCATAGTGCAGTCGATCTCCACAAAGGAGCCGACAGGAAAGTTGGTCACGCTGGCCATGGGCATCATTCCACCTCAGGAAACAGACGAGTCACATGCTCCATGGCGCGGGCAATCTGTCGCGGCGTCCAGTGAACACGAACGATATCTTCAGCTTGATCAAGGCTGTCGCCGCGCAAGGCCACACTGTCCTTGGCGACGTTGAACATCTGCCGCTTGTTGAGGTTCTCAAAGTCATTCAGTGCTTCGTCATTGGGGCAGAACCGCGGGTTGGACATTGCAAACAATGCAATCTCTCGAACGCCCATGGGCACGACGACCTTGGCAAGGATGCGGGTCTTGCCATCTTCACACACTTTAGATCTCATGTTGATGTTTCCTATTGGGTTTGGTCATGCTATGAATATATAGCAAGCTGCCTTGCCTGTCAACCGATAAATGTTACTAGGCTTCAATAAAGTCGTAACGCACTGTCCAAGCGACGTTGTGTCCGGTATCGCCTTGAACTCTTACGCGAAAATCGGTTCCGCTCACCACGTCTAACAACAGATCATAGTTGGCAGTGGCCGCAGTGCTGTTGTAGATTGTCTTGTTACCAGTGGTGCCCACGATGGTCACTGCACCTGATGCGTTGTCGACCAAGCCCTCGATGCGTATAGCAGTGGCGTCATTGGTGCCAGTTCTGTTGGCAACCGCAGTGACTTCAAAGAACCAAGTCTTGTTGTTTCCTGGCGTCCTGCGAACCCCACTGAACAATACCTCAGTAGCCGTTGCGTCAGATGTGGTAGTGGTTCCTGAGTATCCACTGCCTGATGCTGAAATTTCAACATCATTGGCGTTCTGAGATACTACAATGCCGGCACCAGCAGTGATGGATCTAAACTCCAGGTTGTTTGCTGTTCGTTGCTTGAATACAGCACTACCACTGCCAATGCTGCTAGCAGTGAGAACATCGTCAACTGTGATGATGTCGCCAGCGACTGTCAGTCGAACCGCACCCCCGCTGTTGAACGTGCGGAATTCCAACACTCCTGAGTTGTTTTGCTTGTAAACTTGGTAGGTGCCAGCGCCTACGTTGCCACCATTGACAACACTTCCTGCACCAGTTGCAAAGCTCTGCCAACTTCCGTTCTGATAGCCTTCAAATGAGTTGGTAGTGGTGTTGTAACGCAACGCACCGTCCACAGTGGTGGCACGATCACCAGTTGTTCCTTTGGGGAGGACCATTGCACTGGAGCCAGGAATGACTGGATTTGAAGTGATGCTTACAGTAGGGTTACCTGATACACCGTTACCATTGACAATTGTGATTTGTCCAGTTGTTCCAACGATTGATCGGTAGAATGCATCTGCGCCATTACGCACCAAATGACCTGTGCCTGATCCGCTGTTAACATTGAGCAAGAACGCACTTAGTGATCCGCTTCCGCCACTACCAATAACGTTGAAATCAGCAATCGTGCCTGAACTTCCACCATTGTTGACATATGTCACATTGATGTCAGTGCGATACAGCAATTGTCCAGGCTGAGAGTTCACTGCTAGGAGTTCTGCCTCTGATGCCACAAACAGCACGGCACCGTCTAGATTGTAGACGTTGTTGATTTCTTGAACAACTGTGCCCCCGCCCGCCGCTGCTTCTTGTGCAAGTGCCTCATTGAGGGGGTTGGTTGGCAGACCACCTGCGTTGAATCCAGGCTGTGAAATTGGGTCTGGGATAGCCCCTACACTAACCTGAGGAGATTCTTGTGTTGCAACGCGAGTGTATCCGATGATCTCGCCGCAATAGTTGTAGACTGGTTGCTGCTCGGCGATATCCGGGACCGGGTTTGGCGGACGACGCAAAATTCTAAGCAGGTCGTCATCAACAAACGTCTCAAAAATGTTGTTGAAAATGTTGCCTCGGTTGTCGACAACTTGATAACTGCCAAGTTGCTGATAAGCTGCCCATAGCGAGCTACCGTTACGAACCGCGCCACTGATGCCTTCATCCTGTGCATTGAACAAGACGCCGACGCCTTCATATACTGGACGTGGTGTTTCTGCTAGGTCTGAACCACCGTTGTCATACGTAGTTGGTGTGTTGGCTTCACTGTCGATGATATCCGTGATGCTGTCCACAATCTCGTCAACATCAGTAATCAAAGTGTCAGCAATGGAGTCTAGGTCATCTTGGTTGTCGCAGATCTTCTTCATCAAGCCGCCGCTCCAGATGCCGCAGTTGAGGCCGTCGATCAAGCAGCCGCCAATTTCTCCAGGAATGATTGTTCCAATTTTGTCGATAATATCCTTGCCCTTGCCCAAGAAGCTCTGCATTGCGTTTTCAAGGACATTGGGGATTTGGATAGGGTCAAGTGGCGCAGAACAGAAGTTAATCATGTTTGCAATGTTAGTGATCTGTCCTAGCAAATTGTTGATGCGACCCAAGACCTCGTCGAGTTTCAAGTGGCTGAGAAACTTGTCAAAGGCGGCGTCAAGCTTGGCCAGCGCATCATACAATGCTTGCTGGACCTTGCCTACGATTCCTCCTAGCAGTTGCTTGAGGTTCAAGCTGATACAAATCTGAATGTTGGGGAGTTTGAGACCACGACCAGCCAACAAGGAACAGATGATTTCCTTGAGGTTGAAGTCCATTTGCGAACTAATAACCAGGCGGCCAATGTCAGCAACACTGCCAGAAAGCTGGGCATTCAGAGAATTCTGCGAGCTCAGGTAGTCTGTGGCACTTGCTATGCCGTTTGGAAAATCTTTGAATCTACTTGCCATTATTGTGGTCCATTAACTGGGCCGCCGCCTCCGCTGCCGCCTCCGCCAACAGGGCAATCGTGATCGCCCTCGGCCAATTTACGTGCATATTCTTGACGAGCTGCTAGGTTTGCAGTCTTCTCTGCTGGACGTTCGTATCCACGCATAAAGTATTCCGCAGCTTGTGCTGGGTCTTGGATAGTCTTGTATTCTTCAAGCGAGTAGCCCTTGGACCAATGGTTGCCATCGTTACCAGCCATTTCGTATTGCAGATAGTTATAGTTTGCGCTGTCACTTGTAGGCGACAAACCATTGGCTGCCGCATATGCTTCAAAGCTATCACGACGACCGTATGACCATTGGATCCATCCGCGTCCAATACCATTACCATATTCAGTGTCTGCTCTGAATTGATCGCTTTCATGCAGGATGTTACCCACAATACCGGCTGCCTGAGCTGGGCTATATCCATCAGCTATCAATTGGTTGTAGACTTCTACACCTTTACAGAATCCTTCGCTGTTGGTGTTTACATCCTTAACTCCTGGATCAACAGGTGCCGGCTGTGCACTTCCGCCGCCTGCACCGCCGCCGCTTGCCCCGCCGCCGATGCCCGATCCGCCACCACCACCTCCACCACATGCAAATACATTTGGACTTGCACCCACCGCATATGGATTGATGTGTCCGGCAAGGTCTGGCAGAGCGTTACTTCCCTTGAGGACTACCTTCTTGCCATTAATAAAGACGGAACCGTCATTGTTGTCCGCAAGAAGTCGTCCATCAAAGTGAGTGTCGATATCGTTTTGCACACTAGCTAGGAGTCCATTCACATAGACATTGCTTTGGCCCACAACTTGTGTGACGGCTCCACAGCTACGAGTATCTGTTTGACGATGAACTGGTATTGACAAGATGAATATCCCTTACGGGAATATTTATCCTGTGATCAACCCAGGTTTTGATGATGGTGACAGATCCAAGCCACTTACTTGAGCACTATACACATCTTTGAATTGCTTGGAAGTGCTCACTTCCGTGATAACGGCGTGTTTGCTGAACTTGATTTCAGCATTGCCACCGTTCAAATAGTCACTTGACATGATGTATGGTGCCAGACCAATTTGCCCCTGCCCCGTCGGGACTGGGACGACTGGTTTTCGCAACACAATACTGTTCGCATCATCACTTACATAATAACCAATTACTTCCTCTCCAGTCAGCAATTTGATAGTGATGACGTCATTTACTTTACGGGTCGTTAGCATTTACACTCCTGAATTCCCTGCCCACATATTGTGGTTATCATAGTATTCGCAAAGTGCGTTGTAATTACCAACGTATTCACCATGCATAAAAATCTGTGGCACTGTCTTAGCACCTGGCACCATTTCGCGCAGTTGGTCAACAGACCAGTCGCCCGAGGATAAGTTTCTTTCCTCATACGGAATTCCGCTACGCTTGAGCATTGCCTTGGCTTGCTCGCAATATGAGCACCCATCTTTGCTCCATACAATCGCTGTCATGTTATCCCTCCATTTCATAGATATAGACATCGTAATCTTCAAGTAAGTTTTCAACAAGAATGCTGACTTGATCCCATTTGAGGCCACCACGTCCACATCCAATTTTGGGCATCGCAATGGTGTGTAGCTCATTGCTTGCCATATAGTCTGCGATCTCCGCAAGGCAATACCCCACTGCGGTTAGATCAGCGTATTGCTTGCCATCATACCCATAGTTCTGTTGGGTAAAGGCGTTAACCCAAATGCGACCATCATGCTCGATGAATTGACACGTTCCTAGCACTTTGGGCTCATGCTTTAGATAAGCTTCACGGATGGCAGGAAACCGTTGCTTGATTGCTCCAGCAACCCCTGTCCCAAACCCACCTGCGCAGTTAACCCCGTGAGCAATCACTTGCTCACGGGCAAGAGTTACGTCGCCTTGTTTGTAGTGTATCATATAGTTTTACCATTCATACGGGGCTTACTTTTGTCATAGTATTTTCCGCCAAATCTTAGAACAAAGTATGTGGCTTGCTCAGCAGTATCAAACCAAAAGCAATTGTTTGTAAAGACAAAAGGTAAATCAGGGTGGTTGTTGAAAAAACGGAGCATTTCCTCGTCAGATGGAGGCTCCGCTGGATACCAAAACTGCACAATGTGATTACGCATAGTAATTCTTTCATAAATAGCAATGTGATTCGCGACACGCCAATGTCCAATCACTCTATAACCTGGAAGAATTACAGCATGAATACTTATCAGCCCTATACCTACCTCATTGGTTGGAGCGTTCACAACCTCTGGTATTACGGAGTTCGGTTTGCAAAGAACTGCCATCCTGGAGATCTATGGGTGTCGTATTTCACATCTTCAAAATATGTCGCTGCTCTTCGTGAGCAACATGGTGAGCCTGATGTCGTTCAGGTCCGTAAGCTCTTCTCCTCAGCACAAGCGGCTGTATTATGGGAGGAACGAGTCCTCAGACGCACAAAAGCAATGGCTGATCCCAAATGGATCAATCGCAATGTTGCAGGACATTGGAACGCTTCACAATCAACACCAAATCCCCTCAAAGGAAAATCTTATGCAGAGGTGTATGGCGATAAGGGGCTAGATTGGAACAACAAACGTTTGATCAAACACAAAGCATGGTGGAATACAGATGATGGGCGGAAACGCAAAGCCATATTAGCCGAACAGCGTCATCCAAAGTTTACTACAAAAGGACTACCGCCACACAATAAAGTCACCGACACCTTTGATTTTACATGTGAATTTTGCGGATGTCAAGAAACACGTCGTAACACCAAAACCCAACGAGATCGTAAAACGTGTGGGTCCAAATCGTGTGCTGCGAAATGGACCCACACTTATCGTTAGATTTCGCAGGCGCCTGCCGCGCAAGCCTGAGCGCCCATCTGATCAATGTCAGTAAACTGCTTCTTACCCAGGCCAGTTTTGAAGTCTACAGGCTTCATGTTTTGCTGGATCTTGGTCCACTTGTGTAGCAAGTAAACGTCCTTCAAGCAGTATTCAGCTGTCTTCTCATCTCCACCAAAGTAGTTCTTAGCAAACTTCTTGAAGCGGCGAGTCCACTCTGCGCCTAGGTCCTTTGCCTCGCCAACATGTTGTGCACTTTCGTTCTGTGCTGCGAATGTTGCACTCCAAAGATCGTTGTGGCCTTTTGTTGCTTCAACGATCAGTCCGCTTGCAAACAATGCCGCACTGCCGTAACGGTCAATCAATTGCTGCTCAGTAAGCACTTCAGTAAACGGTGCTTGATTGAAGTCCTTGTCGCCGCTTGCCGAGATGAAGCTGATACCAGCAAAGCTTTCGCGGTTGTTGAACAGATATTCCTCAACTTCTTCCCACTGAGTGCTGCCAACCTGGACAGTGTTTGACACGTTGTGGCGGACAGTTGGATCAACACACAGGCTTTCATCAGTGCCTGCTTCAATCCAACTATTCTGCACAAGCTTAACCTTTTCAAGCAGCTTGACGCCATAGAGCTCGCGCTTGAACAATGATCCCTTGGGAGCAATAACAGGGAAGCTGATCACATAGTCAGTGCCATGAGTTGACCATACACTGTCCTCGACCATGTATGGATTGGTTTCGGCGAACAGACGAGCAACTTCAGTATCCTTGTTCATCTGCATGTTGCGGATGTAGCGAGGAGCATGATCGCCATGGATACCGCTTGATGTGCCCAGCAATACGCTTGCGTTGCCACTTGGCTTGACGCAGGTTGTGCGGGCTGCCGGATTGATACCAATCAACTTAGCAACCTGACGGTTAACGCGCTTAACCAACTCAGCGCCTTCACGCAGGGTTTCTTCGTTGAACAAGATCTCTGGGTTGTTCATCCAACCAGTCAAGCTGACGCCAATCAATGCTTCACGATCAAAGATCTTCTTGCTGATGTCGTCAAGGAATTTGAAGTCAGTGTAACCAGCTTGCAGAGTTCCTAGGATCGCACCAGCACGGCACACCTTGAGGAATTCTTCCTTGGTAGTGCACTTGGCACCATTGCCCTCGCTTAGGTTACATCCTTGCCAACCAGAGATCTTTTCGTTAGTCTCAGGATCGATCCAGACCGGATACTTACCGATTTCAACACATGGATTGTAGGTGTGCTCTGTGCTTTCAACGAATACAAAGCCAGGCTCGCCAAACTGACGAATGCTCTTCATGATGTTCTTGAACTGGTCACGGTCAGCTTCACTGCGAACGATCACTGCGCTGTTGTTTGAACGTCCACGTTGTGGGTTCGTTTCATACCAGTTGCCAGTCTTGGCGTCAATCATCTCTTGGTCATCAGGACTGAACAAGCAGATGGTGGCACTACGACGAACACCGCCAGCTAGAACAGCGTCGGCAGCGTGCATACAAATATCATACACTTCAATCGGGCGCAGGGTATTGCGTCCTACCAGCACTGCGCCTTGAATGAGGTGCTCGATCTTGTCCAGTGCTTTGCGCAATGGCTCAGGTCCTGGTGCTTTGAAGCCACCACTGATCATCGCACCTTTTGGACGAACTTTGGAGAGATCAAAATAGACCCTGCGACCCTCATATTCAGGATGCTTGCCACCACCAACAAAGAAGCTGGACATGAGAACGTCTAGTGCTGTCGCCCAGCCCTCAATGCTGTCCTCGACTTCGTGAATTTTCGCTTGACCCTTGCGCTGGGTAATTTTGGGTAGACGGGCGACGTGATGTTTCTGAACAGAGAAACCAGCGCCAGCGCCACACAATAGGATGTAGAATAGTTCGCCAAAGAATGCAGGACGGTCAGCATAGCTTGATGTGCAGTTATACATACGCATCTGGTGCTTGAGGATCTGCTCCCCACCAAACTGAAGTGCACGTTGCGCACCCAACACATATTTGAGCTTGTAGAGTGCCTCAGCTTCGTCAATTAGAAGTGACAGCTCTTCGTTAAGCTTGTCCTTGTAGAATTGACGGTGCATGTTCATTACGCGGGCAACACTCTCTTCCCATGTTTCGTAACGACCGTATTCTTCACTCCAGCGGCTATAGCCTTCGTAAAATTTTGCTTCACCCATAAGTGCGCGGGTATCGACGTCTTTCATTGCGTTCTCCTGTTATTTTTGCTTTTGGTGACCGTGTATGATGTCTTGTATAGTCCAGGACTCATGCACGTTCAAATAGGAGTCAACCTCATGGATATCGACTACGTCGCCGAAGTATGAGTTCAGGACGTATTGGTCATTCCAAATTGCTACGAAATATTCGTCGTTGTGGTAAGTGTCAAGAACACGAGCGACCTTTACATCAGCATGTTGATCAATGTAATGCAGCGTGTAGCCCATCGCGAGTCCCTTACTATACTTACAGCACTCACCATTATCGACTATTTCCCACACACTAGGCCAGACGCTGAGGTCATACGGATCCATTGAAACACTAACGAGTGGAACCATGCTCCACCAAGTGCTTACCATGCCCAGCAAGGGCAAAGGATCAGTCATGCAGGACAAGTATTTGGCCTGCAAATCTAACCTAAGTTCTCTCCATCGTGCGAGGCGCTCGTCGGGTGAACGCAACCACAAATTTCGTAACTGACTGATGTTAATCAGTTGTTCCAAAGTTGTTGACTATTTGTTGTTTTTAGCAACGTATAGTGCGCCACGTGTGCTATCTGCATACATGTTGCGTCTATCCCGCCGTGTTTTTATTTATCGAGTTCATTTGAATCACATTGGATTCAAGCTTATTTCGACAATTATCAAAATGCCATCGAGACATATTTTGTTTTCCTTGCTTGCCGCAATGTGGGCAAGTTTGTATTGCACGATCCCATACTAATTTGAGACCATTGCTAATTCGTTGTCGTTCTTCTTCTGTGCGTTGCACACCATAATATGGATGATTGGCGCCAGCTTTTGCCTTACTTCTTGCGCCAGTATCAACTTTGCATTTGAAAGTTTTGCCGTAATTATTTGGGCGTTGTCCTTTCTTTGCAGCTGATAGCTTTGCTCTTACTGCTGGACCAGGCACACTACCTTCACCACCTGTTGTTTGATTCCGTAATATGCCAGTTCCAAGATCCTGTCTGCCATATAGAGCGATGAGTCGTTTCTCTAACAACATTGCTTCATGATTGAACAAATTTTTAGCTACAAATTTGATACGATCAGGAGGCGGGACCGCGACTGTGTGCTTCTTTAAATATCGATGCCGTCGGCCCTTACCTACATAATAAGGGGTTTGATCTTCTCGCAAATACAAGTAGACATAGAAATCGTCATACATCGTAAAATTTGCTTACTCTATTCGCCCACTCAGATGCCCAATAATTAAATTCTTCGCCCTCGAATTCAAAAAGCTGGAATTCGCAATCACGTGAACACATAAAAATTGCTACTGAACGAATGTTAGTATCAAACAAGGCATTGTGTGCCATTCCATATGCTGCGCCTTGCATGAAATAGTCGCTAATCCATTCACGCTTTTTAGGCTTATTGGTTTGCTTGAAATCACATATGCTTGGACGACCCTTCCAGACACCAACCAAGTCTGTAGTCCCAGCATACAGCCCAGGATAGTAGAGTCCTACCTCAGTGCCCCAGATTTCGTCAAGGTGCGGGCTAATGTTCTCGATCACAGTGCTAGCCATTTTCTTAGCTATGATGCTAGGCATGTTTGCGCCAGCTACAAAACTGCCATCCTTGATCCAGGCTTCAAGATACCCGTGCATCAAGGTGCCGACGTTTGCAGCTTCAGTCGTGATACGCTTTGCCTCTGCATGGCCCACACGATTGCGCCACTCGTTAAGCGCCTCAACACTTTCCTGCGGTTTGGTCTTGTCCAAGATGGTGGTGACGCTGGGGAGGAATCCGCTCTCGGTGTCATACAGCCGCTTGCCGTCCACACGTTGTCGCTGGATTTCCTTATAGGGGTATCTGTCTACAATCATAGACTCATACTACATTGATTTCATTGGAAAGTCTAGAGGTATTTTAGATTTGGAAAGGAGAACGTTGACCTGGATACCAGTATTCGCCAGCCAGGATCTCTTCAATGTATTCTTCTAGCTGTTCTTGATTCATGTCTAGCTCTTGATGCAGGATGTAGTCTGCAATCGGCTTTGCATAACGTTGATCCATGCGAAGATTGCCTAGGTGCGCCATGACTATTTGACGGACCATTTTGTCATCAGCATTAGTGTAATACCGAGGACGGAATGCTTCGTTTTTTATTCCTGCTAATTCTCGTAGTCTGTTGATGTTCATGGTATGCCCTTTACCAGTAGATTTCCCAAAGAAGTGTATTCTCAGTTACAGTATTCTTCTTGGCAAGGATGTTGTAGCCAAGATTTTGGAAGTGGTTGACAACCTGAGCGAACTCGTATGCCTTCTTGCGATCATCCTGAATGCCAGCCCACATATTATAGTAGGCAACGCTTCCTGGCGGAGTAGCAGCAACAGTGCCTGCAGTGATCCCCACTGTATCATTTGCCGTGCTGTCACCAATAGTGAATGTCCAGTCATTTTGAGGACATTGAAAAGTTAAGACCAGTTGGTTGTTTTCATTTTTCGAGGCGACAAGGCCTTCAATACCAGCGTCATTTATGATACCGATAATAGCGTAGATATTGGATTGATCTGGAAACGTGATTGTTGTTCCGTTAAGAAATAGTTCTTCGGCCGTCTCACCTGATACCATTATTGGATCTGATACAGTTCCAGTGATGACAATCGTCGGCGTGCTCTCAGTCATGGTGGTGCCGTCGTCAACAGTGACTTGCAGATCACCGTCAAGTGCGGCCGTGATGATGGCACGGCTCAACGTGTCGATTTCATTGTAGATAACCATGTCCGTAGTGGTTACTGTTCTTGCTTGTGTTGCAGATAGTTCGTATGCCATGTGTTATCCTTTATTCAGTCCAGCCAATTGACGCAGACGGCTAATATCTTCGCCCATGCCCTTGGTTGCTTGGTTAGTGGCAAGATCATCAACACGGTCCTGCTCAACTTCTTCAGAGTCTTGTCCAACCATAGAGTCGCTGTCGCTCGTAGCAATTTCTATCTTGTCAGCATTGGCAGTGGCCACAATGTCCATCGTGCCCAGCAACTCGAGCAAGCTATTTTCATCAACCGCAAAACCTTGCATCGAAAGATCGTTAAGCAGGTTTTGAGTGTCGACTTCGTCAATGCCTTCTGCACTAACTGCGGTCAAGAGAGTGATTATTTCTGAGCGGAGATCTTCGTTATAATCACTCTCGGCCAGCAGCTGGTGCAGTCGCATTACACGTCGTCTTTCATTGCACGACCAGTTGGGTCGTCTTCGCCAGCATTGGCGTCGTCACCGCCAAACTCGTCATCCATGTCCATGTCGTCGCCCATGTCCATGTCGTCCATGCCAAGGTCATCGCCGCCCATGTCATCCATGCCGCCCATTGCGTCCATGTCAGTTGCAGGTGCTTGTCCTTGTGCAGCGCCGATAGCGTTGTCATACTCAGTCTTTGCGCCTTTGAGTGCTTCAACCAAGCCAGCCAATGCAGTGTCTGCCGCTGAGGCAAATGCGTCAGCTTCTGCTGAACCCACTTCGCTCTTCATAGCGTCTACAATTGGCAACAGGTCCTGGACCTGCATCTTGGCAGCATCTTCAATCATGCCCTGGATCTTGTCGCTGAGCTCTTTAGCAGCAAGGATAACCTTTGCTTCTTCCATGCTCTCGTCGTCAAGTCCTTCAGCAACCATGCTGGTGAGTTCAGTCTGAATGTTAGCTTGCATCCAAAGATCTAGGCTTTCAGCAATCATCTTGAACTTGATACGCTGGTTGACGTCCTTGTGTTCGTTTACCCGAGCACGAGCCTTTTCAGCCATGCGACGAGCACGTTCACGGGTCATGCCAGTGAACTTGAGGTTGTAATCATAGTTTTCTGCGAGAGCCTTGGTCAGCTTATCTAGAGCGTGTGGTCCTCGTGATGTGAATTCTTTAAGAATCATGTCAGATCTCCGTTTTGTCTGTGTTGTATTTATGCGATGGCTCTGTTTAGAGAGCCTTGAGAATTTTTATCTTGGCTGCTTGAAGTCGTGTTCGAGCATTTGAATATTTGGCTGAGGTAACATCATACTGCACTGAGCTTTCGTCTAGGCGACGTAGACGTGTCTTGCAGCTATACATTTCCATCATGGTGCCCACATACTCACGATCAAGATCCAGTAGGCGATTGAGGCGATTTTCGTCCTTGGTGAAAAGCAAGTGCTTGACTACGCCCATAGCTGTTTCAAATAAACCAAGACCATCATGCAGCACTTTGCCGTTACGGTTGTCTACGACTTGGTAGAACGTTTTGGCTACACCTTCTTGCATCTGGCGGCGGTCTGAACGAATATCGTAGCGTGAGACAGAAACGCCTGACTCAGTGCGAGTTGCTTGAATTGCAACTCCTAGGTCAGGGTTTACTTTGCTCTCAGTTACCACGGTTTTTGCTACGTCACCAGTAACAGCTTGAAGTTTGCGGAGCACATCCGCCATAGCTGATGTTTCATCACTGCTAACCTTGTTAGCAGGATCACGAGTAGCAGCTGATCCCATTTTAGCCAGGATGTTAGCCATTGCATCAACTTGATCTCTAGATGTCATCGGTGTTTTCCTCTTGATAATACATTTGGTTAAGTGCCGCAGCTAGCGTGGCTTGATCAATCGTGCCTGCGCCACTACATTCTTGGCAGGGGAATCCAATAACATCAGATCCCAAAAAGCGTTCATTACAGCATGGGCATGTCTGCCAGACTGGTAGCATTAATCCGATCCCTTGTTGATATTGCGTGTGTAATAGATGCCACGGTCGTTGTCACTGAATCTTTGCAACACACCACGGCTGGTTAGCATTCTGGCGATCTCAGTCTGACGCTCAGTGAGGTCATCCTTGTATGCCAAGTTATCGATACTCTCGAGAAACTCGTGCTCTTCCTTTGACACAAAGGTCAATATTCCGCCCTTGGTCATGACCGATTTCATTTATCGTTCCCTGCTCTACGCTTGAGCCATTTGACCATGTCAACCACATTGATATCTTCAGTTGGACGGCCCTCTTCTTCGGCAGTTTCAATAGTTGGCTGTTCATCAGAATAGAAACTTACGTCGCTGACACTGGCTGTGTCCTGCTCTTGACCTTGATCTTCATGCTGATCTGTTGGTCGTGCAGGAGCATCGTCAACTGGTGCTTCTTCTTCAACTGGCTCTTCTTTGGTTGGATCAATCTGAGCATTTGGGTCGTTTACGTCTACTTTTTTGGTAGTAACGGCGTTTTGCGCGCCACTTGAATAGTTACGGTTGGTCTGCACAGTATTTTGTGTGCCTGGTTCTACTTTAGCCTTCTGCCCCTGAGGCTGGTTCGGAGCAGGACGGTTGCTGGCTTGTGATGTTGCTTGGCGGCCACCACCCATTGAATATTCCATCTGTGGCATTGGACCAATCACTGCTTTGATCTTTTCTGCATCCTTTGCGGTGTATGCACGATCAAGTTCAAGCAAGTCGCTCAAGCTCAAACTGCTAACTATTTCGTCCAACTTTGAATCATCAGGCTCTTGCTTGTATACATCCTTAATGATTTTCTGCACTGCATCACGAATCGTTCCGCCCATTTCTGCTAGATCTTCAAACAACTTCATTTATTGAGTGCCCTTACCATTTTGCTTGCGAAGTTAGTCTTCTTGGTTCTCATCGCCTTGCGAGACATACGAGATCCTTTTTGCGCCTTCGTGCGCTTTAAGACAAACCGCTTCTTCATATCAATAGGAGCGCCACATTGGCTCGGGTCGCTTACAACACGCCCTACTCGTTTACCATAGGTGCAACGAAACTTGCGAGCAATCTTCTTGCCTTTGCGAGCCCACACCATCTTGGTTTCAACTAGCTGTTGGGTTTCAACAATGATATCAGTGAGTTTCATGACTGTTCCTTTAGAGTATTTATCCGGAACCAGTGTCTGTTACATGAAGGCGACGAGCAAGACTACGATAGTGCTAAGTAGGCTGCCGATGATTGTCGCAGCGGCACCGACAAATAGCTTGTGAGTCCCTTGAACGTTAGCAGCATTTTCCTCACGGATCTTGGTCATATTGAGCGAGTGTTCCTTGCGAAACTCTGCCAGTTCAATAATCAATGCATCCATACGCTCGTCGATGGTTTCGACCTTTTCAGCCAGCATGGCATAACGCTGACGTGACATGTCAACGTGAACTTCAAGGTTAGTTCTTTCCAATTCGCTGTTAAATAGATCGCCCATAATTTCCCTCAGTGATATTTATTGGTCACATGCGAGAAATTAGGTAGCCAGTTAACTCATCACAAAATACAGATTCACATTGTCAACAGTGTCGAATATATTGATCGGAAACTCAAGCGTATTGTCAAGATCAGAAGTAATCGCAACTCCATTGGCATCAGATTTCAGCAATGCTAATTGATCCTCACCATCACTCCATGCCATATCGTGTTCTACGTAAAATTTCAATGACCACACTGTGGCGGTTTCATCTGTATAGAAATCACCAAATTGCATGTCAGACAATCGGACGTTTTTCATTACCGTAACTACTGGATTAAACGGCTGTGAACGAAGTCCAATTGTCTGCAATAGAACATTGAGGTTTTGTTGTTGGTGGTATTCACGTGTATTACTATCACGGACGCGGATCTTGCCAGTGTCCGTGATATCAACCAGCGTAAACGCTGTTATTTGTTGGGTCATACAAGACTCTTACCGATCTGATAGCCTACCCCAAATCCCACCGCGGCGGCTGCGCTGGCCGCGGCCGCAGTCTTCAAGCGGCTGGGACGCTCAGGGTTGGCGGCATTTGGATCAAGCAATCCATTGGACTTAGCAAGGGCTTCAATCATTGCATACATTTCACTGCGACGAGCATGTGTCCTGTAAAAGAACACCATACGTGTCAACACCGTTCGCTTCTGCGAGGTAGATAGATTGGGCCAGTTCTGTGCCAAACGTCTAATAGAACGATAGTTTGAGTCCTCAATGTAAAGTGCGTTTTCAAGACGCTGCAATGTCATACGGACTAGACCAGCGTTTAGCACATTCTGGCTTGCTGCACGAAGATAGCGCACAATGCTAGGAACGTCAAGCTGAATACGATCCAAAAGTGTGTGGTCCGCTTCAGTTGTTAATAAATCAGTCCTCTTCTGAGTGATCAAATGCAGGCTGAGATACAAGTCCGTTCCCATCTGTCTGAAATTGGAGAAGCGGTTGAAGGTTGCTGTCCGTTCAGCATATTTTCTTGCCTGTGGTGCATATTCAAATTCATTGTAAAGGATCCAAAGTGCGATCATATCCATGAACGCATGATCACAGACTACACGAGCATCTGTTTGCTTGATAGCACTAATGGTTCTATACTGTGTGCTCTCAGTAAATTCTTTGATGAGTTGTAGTTCCATGGTGTATCCTTAACTTGGCCGCCAACGATGGCGTGGGACCAACTTGACTTTATGCTTGAGGCTCACGTATCCTTCGCCGCCTGGTTGTCCTTTAGTTATCGCACGGATATCAGTTTGTGCTGAATCCAGTTGGTCGATGATTTCGTTCTTTGCATCAGCCATTGCGCCCATCAACCCCAATGCTGTCGCAAACCCGTTAGGAATTTCTTCATTGATGGCTGCTATTTTTGCCTGCTTGCCAGTGCTCACACCAGAGGTTGGAAGCCATTTGTTAAAGCTGTCAATGTTGACTGGCTGACCTGCTCTTACCATTTGGTTGCTGAAGGTGTAGAGGATGTTGGGGATGTCGCTCAATCCAGGCCGCTTTTCAATCACACGGTCAACGACTCGCCCATAACGTGCCACTTGGGACTCAAGGTTACGAATGACGCTATCATCAAGTTTGGGCGGATGGGGAGCATAAGTCTGCCCTAGAGCCAACACGCTTTGTGTGTTAAGCTGGCTAACTGTGTCATTACTGATTGGTGCGCTGTTAGGGCTATTCCATCCATCAAAGCGTAAGTGCAACGCAATGCCCATCACTGTGGAATCAATGCGTCGTCCAATCTCAGAGCTGGGATTGGCTATGTAGGTGACCTGGTTCGGTGTAAACGCAATGCCATCACGTGTCTTTTGCTTGGGTGAAAGTGTTGGCGAATATAGCAAGTCACCAGTGACAAAGCCACGGAAGTCAACTGGAACGCTGGCTTCTAGCAATGGAAAGATCTTGATGAAGTCCTGACCCATTGTTTGGCGCCAATCCTCGCCCTTGCCTGATGTTGTAATGTAGTCATAGGCGGCTTGTGGTGATCGCAGAGGATTATTCTTGGCCCAGTTGCCCTTAGTTCCCATGCCAAACTCACCGTTTTCGTCTCGTCCATAGAAAAGGGCGACCTTGCCATCCCACTTGATACTAAGGTCATGCTGACCACTAGTAAGATCACGCAGAATGTCCAGTGCTTCCTGGGCACCTTCACTGCCATAGAAGATCACTAGGTCCTCGACGTGATTGAGATCACGGCCCATCTTCTTGCGTTCATCTTCAGTGAGGTGGCGCAGTCTCATAGATACTTCCTAATTTCATCTGGAATGCCCAAGTCTTGGATCGACTGATCTTTGGCCAATGCTTGTGCTAGTTTCTGTGCAATCTCAGGCCCGTGGTTCTTTTCTACTGCATCAAAGATGGTTTCAAAGCTATTGATGTCAGCCGCTGATCCCAGTCGCAATACCTTTGCAATCTGATCAGCACGTTTCCATGGGCCGCCAACCACCTCGTTCGTCACTTGCTGAGTGTAACCATCGCCATTCTTTTTAGGGACTGGTCGACGAATTACCCTGACCAATCCAAGCTTGCTGCTAAACATGTAGCGTTCAACTTCCATCGGACGTCCGTCTGGAGTTCGTTCCTTGCTCTCTTTGCGATCAACAAATTGACTTAGTGCACCGAGTGCAATGTTGCGATGCGCGCCTTTGTAACGGCTCTCTTTGTCACTAGGTGCATGGTAGAATGTCTTGAGCCAGTCTGGATCTTCATCCATCATGTAGTCAACTTGCACGTAACCAGTGCGCTTGCGGTCTGTTGGTAGGTCTGGATTATAGCCTTGGATCTTCACTCGTGACATAACCACAAGTGGTCCCTTTTTGGTCAATTCTACGATAGGGCTCTTGTTGACACGTTCGATGAATTGCGGGACTTGATCCTCAGGAATTTTGATAGCGACGTCAATGTCACCACTGAATTCTTTCTTGCCCACCGAACCCAAAACGTTGTTCTGTAGGTCAATGCCTAAGTCGCGTTCTAGACGAGCTAATGTTGGCTTGATTTCACTGATGTGGATAGCGCCCACACCTTCCATGTGGCCGCCTTCTCTTAGCTTGATCGGTGCGAGTTCAACGCCTCTAATTCTACCTTTGCGGGGTCCGCGTTGGTGGCGTCGTTTATACCCCCCGCTTAGGACATCTTCTACTTTCATTGACTCTTCTGATCCCTCGTTGAAACTTAACAGGATCCTGTGTGCGAATAGCGTTGATCAGGCGTTTGATCAAATCCTGCGCAGTTTCTTCATCATATGATTCCGTGATCAGGTTGATCAAGTTCTCAGTTCCAGCAATGATATTGGTTGCCTTGCTTTCGATAAAGTGTTCTTTGTCCTTGTGCAAATCAATACGACTGATTTCCTCAAGAATACTACGAGTTCGCTTTTTCACCACAGTGATCCTTCTATAGGGTTATTTATCGTGTCACTCAGACCTGCGTAACAAGGCCTTGAGTTTGTCCCCGTTAGTAATAGCTGTTTCAGCGGTTCGTGGAGGAGTCACTGGGTTTTCAGCTGGTCGCTTGGATAGTTTATCATACAGGCTGGTGGCTGTTGTGGTTTCTGCACCATCAGCGTCCTCAGGAAGGTCACTGATACGCAAGCTGTCTACGTTGAACTCCAAGTCTACCTTTTGACCTACACCACTACTTGAGCGTGTTTTCATAAACTGGATCTGCACTCGCCCACGTTCACGCATGGCACGGCTGGAGAAGATACCGATCACGTTGTCAGCAGTTTGGATCTTGCTCAAGCCACCAGCAATGTGGCTGTGGTCAAATTCAACTTCGTCGACAGCACCACGGTTGAGCTGGCTGGCAGTTGCGAACAGGTAGTCACCTTCCATAGCAAAGTTGCGCAGTTCTTCACTAACATGCTTGTCCTTGAGGAACACGTTATCTGCACTGATCTTGACTTTGGCTGGCATCATGAGGTCAAGATAGTCTAGCAACACTGCATCGACCTTGACGTTGTTCTGGATCTGATACTCTTTGATGTAGGCGCGCAAGTCATTAACGTTGATACCGTTAGGCAACTGCACAATTTGCAAGCTACCAGACTTCTTGCCCTTCATGGCGACTTTGAGTGCCACGTCGTTCATATTCTTGAACAGTTCTTTGGTAGGCAAGCCTGTAACCATGCTGTCAAGACGCATGGAGCAAAGATCTTCGCTAAGTTCTAGGCTGACATAGACAACGTTGAACCCACGCTCAACCCAATTGATAGCAAGGTTTTGGAGGAACAAGCTCTTACCAGCGCCGCTACCACCTGCAAAGATATTGAGTTCGCCGCGGTTGAATCCACCATACAATAGGAAGTCAACACTGGTCCAACCGGTGCTAGTCCCGCCCTTGCGTTCCATAACACGCTGCAAACGAACCGCTGGATTTTCCCAGTAGTTGGTGCCAAGTTCTTTAGCCAAGCCAATTTGCACGGCGTTCTTGATTAGCTCTTCGACTGCGCCATACTCTTTGCGTTCAAGTTTGTCTGTAGACTGAAGGATAGCTGCCTCAATTGCTTTGTGACGGCAGAAACGCTCAAAGTCATCAAGGAACCATTTACGGTGTTCAACACTAGCCTTGCCAATGTCTTGCAGTTCTAACCCTGTCTTGGCTTTGATCTGTGCCAGTTCAGGCACTCGTCCATATTCATCAGCATACTCGCGCAAGAACTTGACGCTGTCACGTATGTTGCGATCAAAGTATGCTTCGTTCAAGATGCTGTTGCATCGAACAAAGAGCTCGTGGTCACTGACCAAAAATTCCAAGTAGAGCCGCTGTAGTTCTGTGTTGTATTCTTCTGCCATTAGCTAGTTACATTCCTCAGTCTTTAAGATAGCGTTTGGCCAAAACTCGTATTTTGGTTGGGTTGTCTATTGCCGCTGCCAGCACTGACCGCAGCACAAAAGCGCGGCCATACTTTATGCTAGCTTGGTTTGCGTCCTTGCAGGTTTCCATCCAGTCTGGGAAACTGACAGCCCAGCCCTGCGCAATGGCTGGTTCTATTAGTTCACTGCCTGCTTTGTCTGCATCAGGTAAGAGAATAGTTCGACGGCCAAGCTGATTGATCAAACTGGCTTGGTCAGGACTCAATGAGTTGCTACCCAGCGCCACCGCGTCGATACTTATAGCGTCGAAATCGCCCTCCACCACTATCACAACGTCTCGGTCAGGATTTTGTCGATCAAGATTGAATACATAGTTTGGCGGTTTGGTTACTAGATATTTTGGTGTGGTTGGGCTGGGCGGATCACCTATATACCTTGCATTGTGTCCTACCACCTTGCCTTTGTAACGATAGGGCAAGATCATTCGCTTGCGATACTTGAAGTCCTTGCTAGTGTAAGCCCAATCAGTCCAATGCAACAATTGTCTTTGGTCCAGCATTACCAAGCCTGCCGCAAAGTTTGCTTGGCTGGCGTCAGAAATGTCTTCTAACAGCTCAGCACCTTCTGGCAAATCAACCTCTGACCATGCGGGCACATAAGCTGGTGGTGCTGTAGGAACAGGATTGAGCAGTTTGCTTGTTTCCTGCTCTCGCATCAGCCCCAGAGACATGCGCTGTATTTCAGCTTCCTCAACACCAAACTGTTTGAGTAGCTTCTTTACCTTGCCACTGATGGCGCCACCAACCTTCCAGCCAGTCTTGAAGCCACAGTTGAAGCAGTGATAGACCCACTCGTCATCACCAAAATGGAACCCGCCTCGTCGCTTGCGGTCAGGGCGGGCTTGTCCGTTAACAACGCAGACTGGGCAGTTGCCAGAATACCAGCCAGTGCTGTTCTGACGCCAGGCAGACGGAATGCGACTGCGGACAAATTCGATGAAAAAATGCATTAGAATCAGTATATTACAGTCAGGACTGAATGTCTATCAGTCGTTGAGATCCACTGTTGTTTGATCGATCACACTTACTACGAAACGTGGAAGGCTGCGGGTGGTTTGCGCCAGCATGGTCCTGCCCTGCTCGTCATCATATTCAATCACCATGCTATACAAGCCAGCCGGGATAGTGCTGGTAACAGTGCTGCCCATGACCAATTGTGCGGCGCCTTCTACGAGAGCATGAGGCATCATTTGGCCAGACCAGATTTGTGTGTTCTCGTTATTGTAGATACGCGCGGTAATCAGGCGCCCAGTAGTCATAAATGGACGATAGTTGTGGTCGCGGAAAGCAAAATACAGCACAAGGTCCCATCCGCGGTAAATTTGGATTGGGTCAGGGCTATCGCTACCAATGCGATAGGTGCCTGCGCGCCGATCATTGATAGGGCTAGCAACTTGTGGGGTATGATATGCGAAGACTGTCATGCAAGTATTTATCGTCATCACCAAGACGTAATGAGTATAAATAACGGCATGACAAACAATACTCGCATTGAAGATCTTCTTGACGAATATCCGTTCTTGACTGTGGCAATCTATGGTAAGAATGAATACATTGGTATCATCCAAAATCAAGACGCAAACTTGATTAGCATGTATATCTACGAAGAGATCAAGACAACTGAATTACGGCAATTGTTCTTGGAATACGGAGCCGAATGGTGGTGGGAAACAAACAGGCTAATTCCTATTAACATCATTCTAGGACGTCGTTTCCAACCATTCAAAGATGCGCTAAGAACTTTTAACGTCAAGGACTTTGAAATCAAATACGGACCAACTGTTTGTCTTAAAGACATCATGCAAAAGCGAGTAAAGCGCAAGAATGTCCAGCTTATCCGTCGGACTGAGTAGTTAAACATTTGCGTTATAGTTTTGTATCTCTAGCAACAATTGAGCTAGTGTAATTTCACTTCTTGCTTGCTTTTTGCTATTCTCCTTAGCTGGAAGAATTTGCAAATTAGCAGGATGACTTGCAATTGCTACATCTAATTTATAGTAAAATGCATCAACAAGACTAAGTCTATGATCAACATGATGAGTATATCTACCAATATCATGTCCATTATCCTTAGCCCATTGCTGGGCAATTTTTCTACATTTACGAGCATATGAACGATAGCTCTTAGCATCGTCAGCCTTTACTATTGCCCTTGCCTTAATTGATTTGATTGTTTTATCACGGATTTCATCTGAATGGACAACTTCAAGAAATTTCTGCTTAGTAGATGCCCGTCTTTCATCAGCACCTACCCATTGTTGTTTAACACTATTAGAATGCCTTTCTAAATATGCCGGGCAATGGTGTGCATTTTTTTGACAAGTGTATACCCCACCTGTTCCTTTAAATTTAGCCGGTTGCTGACATCCATGATCACAGTTTTGCCCAATAGGAATAGAGTCATGAATTCGTTTATGATAATGATACATTGATGGATTATTTGACTTATAGTCGCAATGATCACATTTTCTTGGATATTGTATTGCCATGTGATTATTTATCAAAAAATCACATGCTTTGATTACTTAACTGCTCTACCAAAAGGTTCATATGTAATTTAACCGCAAGTGCATAAGAAAAGGCATGCGATCGTTTGAAGGCATACTCGCCCGAATCGCTCTTCTCCCAAACTTCCCGCATCACATTGTCCCACTTGCGACCAACCAAATGCCGCTTGGCTGGACGGATCATGGCCAGCACAGCCGCCAGTTGTTCAAGGTTGCGTGGTTTCATGCGCTGGCAAATCTTGTGGTGTCCACGCATGTGGAATAGCATGTCGCAGAATTCCTGCTCCTCTAGCAACTCCCAAATTGGCTCGCGCTCTAGCAATGCTGTCAAATGGGCCTCGTCTCGGACACCTGTGTAGATGTTCACGTTGAGCACGTCTATCTTGAAGTAGCCCAGATCCTCAGCCTTTTGGTAATCTAGGCTGCAAATGTTACGATAGGGATCCACTGGCACCTCATGAAAGTAGACGCCCGTGTTATGCTTACGTGGTTTGCCGTCATTGTGATTGCTAGCCACGACGTGCCTAAACAGTTGCAACACACGGTCGCGGTCAGGCACATCAATGTCAATGTCAGTTACTGTGTGCATTGTTATCCTTTAATGAAGCTCTAGCTACCATCAGCAGCTCGCCCAAGTAATTCTTGCCTCGCCAATTCATAGGATCACGCGCGTCAGGATTATCAGGCGCAAGCCCAATTCCCCAAATCCTGTCATATGGTGATGCTTCTGCAATTATACGGTCGCCTGTAGAGAGCAATAATTGCCGCAGTGATTCATCCTGCTCAAACTTAGCCATGATACCTGGCAGGACTTCCTCCAGGCAACATTCCTCCCACTTTTCCTGGTCAAAGTTCTTGACCTGGCGTCCCAACATCTTCTGTTCACGCGGGTTTCCATTAAGCATGATCAATTGTTCAGTTGCATAATCACCAAACACAACTGCTTTACGACGCATCATGAACTGCTCAACGCAATTGTAGACGGCGCCGTCAATCTCAAATGGAGACTTAAACCAATTGCTCAGGACTCCGCCCCAAAACAACACCACGTTGTCGTCCATGTATTCCCAGGGTTGGTCTTTTGCCATTAAGTCCACCTCAATTTCATCATCACTATAAAGCTAGGGTCATCATAATACACCAACATGCCTTCTCGTATAGCGTCATGTTGGGCACACCATTCATCAAACTCATCTTGCACTGGTCCCCAACGACGATGGTCAGTCAAGAGCAAACAATACTCTGTTCTGCCATTGCTATGCTGGGATGAAAGGTCAATTATGCCCAGCCCCGATGTGTCCTCAATCAACAATGGGGCTCCACAGTTTAGCATATTTGAGCACGTTGGGCAACTGATCGTTCTCACATGGAACAGGCACTGCACAACTCTTTTCAGCGTTGAGCGTGGTATTCTCGTGTCCCAAGTAAACACCCTCCAGTGCTGCGATCTTGGCAAACTCTTTGCGGTTTACGCGCACCACACATTTCTTGAAGCTGTTTTGAAGCCAATCCATATATGCATTGTAACGATCGTGATTGTCGTCGGCGTAGGGTTTGTTGCTAAATTCCAAATGGGCACCTAGCACAGAATGTGCTACCAACGTTGGCACCATGAAGTCAGGCACTTCATCCAGCACGGCAATATACATTTTCATCTCGATGACTCCAGTATGTTCTCTATCCACTCCACGGTGGGTTTGTTTACGTCTATTTTGCGCTGCCAGAACGCAAGGTCAATTGTGTCTGCAATATCAGTCAGCATTTCCACTGGCAAGGTTCCTAGCAGTGCTTTGGCACGACTGTAGCCCAAGAATATCCAAGGCGATATTTTGCCCATCTTGATGTCGTTGACCAATGCAAACGGGCTAACATTTTCCCAGTAAGTGGCCCAATGCCATCCCGTGCGTTCACTCCAAGCTTCAGCATGTATCACGTAACGCTCAAGTGCTCGCTCAGCTGTCTCTTTCTTACTCTGTTCTGCAAGGTAACTGTTGTAGACTGAGTCCTTGCACCAGTTGTCAACTTGAGTGCGATTCTGTATTAGCCATTCCAAATAACGCTCTGGCGCTAGCACTCTAGCTTCAAGGACATACAAGCCAAAACGAACGAAGGCGCCGTAGTATTGGCTTTTGGCAAACTGCTCATATGTGCGAGGTGTCTTAGCGCCCATAGCTAGACGATACCAGTCATTGAAGAACTTGTGTGCTAGCCTAACGTGTTGCTCGTTACGCTGTAGCCACCTCTTCTTCTGCGGGCACATATGACTTGCGGCAGTGCGCTCTTGTTTGAACGTCTTGCCGCAATATTCGCAGGTAATGCTCATCGTTGCAGGTCTCGTCTAACTGAACGCGCCATAATATGGCGTTGCAATATGTGCAGGTGATGTTGAAACTCACGATGGTCTGACTCATGCTCAAGAGGCAACGCAATGAATGCATTCCATGCTTCACTGAGTAGATCCAAACATTTGAGTTCTTCAGGCGTCATTTGAAGTAGTCTTTGACCTTGTTCTTGGGCACACCTGCATCCTCAAGCAACTCTCGGATTTCATCCTCCGCCATCTTGCCAATCAAGAATGCAAGCTCACTGTCATTCAAGTGCGGATACATGTTGAGAAAGAACTCATGCAGCAATGCATTGCCCTTGGCGGTTTTGCTACGCTTGCCGGGCTTGATCCAGTTGTGGAATTGATCCGTGCCGATGCCCACACATTGCATCAGACGCATTTGCAGTTCAGGATGGTTGCGCAAGTCATTGAAGTGAGCATTGACCAATTCGTTGGTCATGGTCAAATAGTGCTCGTTGATCTCATGCACACGGTTGCCAGTGCTTGAGCAGTAACGCATGAGAACCCACATGCTTAGGCTTTTGCGGTCTTCCTCTGACAGATTTGGATACCAGTCAAAACGTCTGCGGTCAATTGCTGCCATCTCTTCTTTGATTGTTGGCATTGTGTTCCCCGTTTTCTTAGATATGAGTTGAATCGATACAACATGTAGTTTTGTGCAGGCTTGCCTAACAGATCCGTGTAACGCCCGTAATACTTGAGCCAGCCATTCGTAAACAATCCAGGTATGGGCCCGGTCATGGGCTGAACACCAATAATGTCTCGCGCAATGATGTTGGGCATTACCCTGCGAATCATAGGCAACAAGACCGGATCAAATTGAGGCGATGTCATACATCTTCTCTACAAAATGAGAGGGCACATTGTTCTCCGCGGCAACGTCTGGCCACGTCGTAATGTCGTCCAGATAGAATTTGACAATGCGAGTAACAATTTGCTGACTCGAATCATGCTGCACTTTCAAGAATGCAATGTAGGGGCGAAAATGATCTACCATAGATGCATGATATCCAATACGTCTGGGATCTTCCCAGTCTCCTTAACGAAAAATGCACACATACTGCCGGGCCCATCGCCCAATGGCACTGCTAGTATGTGTCCTTGTTTGAGCTTGGGGAAGTGCCATTTGACTTCGCTGTAGATGTTGACAATTTCGATAGGTCGATACTCTGGCATGAAGCTAGTAATAGGATTGAGTGTGAACGCTGAAAAGCCTCTGTCATTGAGGCTTGTGATTGGGATCACCTCAGGGTCCCCGCACTCGCTGTCGCATATTACCACGCTCCAGTCAATGGGCATCTTGAATGTGTGTTCGCCTATTTGAAGCACGGCGGCTGGAGCATTGAAAATCTCCAGGAACACCAGTGGCATGAAATAGTAATCAGGGTTGTGTTTATCGCTGTAGTCTAGCACACAATAGCGGATGTCGTCAATCTCATCAGGGACGAAATCCAGCTCGTATGGTGTGTTTTCACTTGTTAAAATTTTCAAGTTTGAGGGGCCTTTCCAGTTGCGTCCCCAAACAGTGTTGAAATCAGTTTTTGGTCCTTGCGCCAGTCAACTTTGGTTATCTTGAATGGATACCCAGCCTTGGTATAGAACTTCTTGCGTTCAGTGAGGTGGCCTTTGCTAAACTTGGCACTGGACGTGATGTCATACACATTGACAAAGTCCTTATCCGCTGCTTTACGTAGTCCACGCCCAATACTCTGAATCACACGAATGAAGCTCTTGCCTGGCTCGATTAACACTAAGTTAAAGATTCTGGGGACGTTAATACCCACGGCAGCTACGCCATAGGTTGCCAGGATGATCTTGCCATCCTGGTCCGAGATCTCTTTATAGTGACCTCGACGATCTTCGTTTTTCATCTCACCGCTAACGAATACGGTGCTGTCTTCTGGCAAGCGATCAAGCAACCCCCTGCCAGCCTTAACACGGTCCACAAGGACCAGTGTGTTACCAGACTGTGCTATCGCTTGGATCATTGCAGCTATGTAATCCAAACGAGCGTCGTCTGTTGTAAGGTAGGTGAGCTCACTCTGATAGTTGTCATAGTGAACGCTGTCTTGCATCTGAATGATGTCAACGTGGCAGTTGCTCAGGACTCCATCCTTTTGCAGTGTTTGCGCTGAGAGCTCGCCCACAACTGGACCAATTGCCACTTTGAGTCCGATAGCAGCATGGGCATCAGGAGGAATAGTGCCAGTCAACCCCCAACGAATAGGAATGTTACGGAACGGACCAACTAGCATCTTCTTGAGGACGTCTGCCTTGGCGCCATGCGCTTCGTCCACAATCACAGCCATCACGCCTTCAGTAAAGTCCTCAAGTGACATGTCACTCTTGCCGCTCTGGAAATTCTTTTGGATAATCTCCAAGCTTTGCCAAGTGCAAATGGTATGTGTCTTGCCATACTCTTTGCGATCGCCGTAGTAGACTCCCACATCAAGCCCAAGGTTGAGGAAGTCTTCTTCAGTCTGCGACACCAGTCCCTTGTTGGGCACAATAACAATTGTGCGGGCGCCACCGTTGCGACCAGTCATCATCTTGAACATGACCAACTGTTCGTCAGTGAAACTGCGCTCAACCAGATCACTCAAGCCAGCAGTGATCAAAGTTTTACCAGCACCAGTTGCAACTTCTTGACAGCTGGCCTGGTTGGCTAGAAAGTTGTTGATGATATTGACTTGGTAGTCACGCAAGATAACTGGCTGGCCTGCCGCAGGATGCCCTTCAGGCCACACTCTATCAGCGAAATGGTCTTCCTGGATCGTGGCAAAGTTGATGTCAAATCTTATACGGTTGTCCAAAAGAGACACATCGTAATCTTCATCCAGCAAGATGGGAAGAATGTCTTCTAGCAAGTTGATGTATGTCTTGCCACCCACTGCAAAGAAACTAACCTTACCATCCCATCTACCCATCTTGTAAGCAGGGACGTGATAGGCATGTGGCAAAACGAAGCTGAACTTGTCGCCCAGCTTGCGTCTTGTTGAAGCTTCTAATCCGTGTATCTTACAGTTTACTTCATCCAGCAGTTCAATTTTGGCTTCACGCATATACTATTCCATGTTGAAAAAAGTCGGTGGATATCACCACCGACTATTTCCGTGATCATATTGATGATATTACACTTTTTTCTCTTGATTGTCAAATACTTATCATAGAGAAAGGGCGGTAGGTTCACTACCGCCCGTCAAATGTTACCTGGCCAGTGCGATTTTGGCTATCGTGAGCTTCTCTACACTCTTGAAAGGAACGTCGCCTCCAGCGGGAGTGAAGCACTGATGATCCCAATCATGATCATCATAGATCGCCAGCCCAATTTGATCAAGCGTGTTTTGCAACATGTGCCTGAATAATGATGGCTTGAATTCGCCACGATCATTCACGATCATGACCAGCCGTTCGAAGTCAAATGAAAATTTCACCCAGGGCGGGAAGCGAACCGGTTGGGTTGGTATGGGCATGACCGTCACCGATTGCGCAAGCAGGTTTCGTTGGCGTAGTCCTGCCAGGTGTCCGGGTCCATCTTGACCAGGTCCGCGATCTTCTTGACCATACGCAGGCTGAGCTCACGCATCTTGAGCTTGTTATGGTCAAGGTAGTCGATGATGTCGTTGATCTGGGTGTCGTCGAACTTGTATTCCTCCAGCATACCATCGCGGATGATTTGCTTGCAGCGCAGGAATTTTTCGTGGGCGGTGTGGATACCCACATCAATGTAGTGGCAGCGCGACACGATGGCCTTGAGGTGCTCACCGTTACGACCACGAGCGTTTTCAAAGTCCAGGTTGGTGATGAAGATGATGGCACCTTCAAACTCGAACTCATCCGGAATATCCGCCTCAGCCAGCACACGGCTTTCAGTGCGCCAGGTCAGGCGCCGCTTCTTGCCGCTGTCAGTTGCCGCCTTGAGCATGTTCAGACAGGTCTCGTCGAACAGGATGCTGTCGCTGTCGTCCAACACCAGGAGCGAGCCAGGCTGGCTGTAGCTATACAGTAGCTGATACAGACCCAGCGGGCTGGCAAAGCTGACCTTTTCCATGCCCATCTTGGCACCAAGGTCCACGCTGCCTTCTTCGATCAAGCCCATCTTGACCATGACGTCAAGGCTGTTGATCACAGCTTCGATGCCGAAGCTCTTGCCCACGCCTGGAGGACCAGTCACGATCATTGCCCGCACGTTGCCTTGCACTGCGGCCAGCGTCATGCCATCCATGATCTGGAATTTCTTGCGCATACGCGCCATGATGTGTTCGTCGGATTCTGCATGGGAGGTCGGCTCTGCCAGGACCACCGGTGCGGCGGCAGGCATCTCCATAGCGACATCATCTTGTTTGACCAGACGAACGTCGGATTCCTTTTCCACCATGATGCGGATCTTGCGACCGGGGTAGCCCAACGGAGCACCTTCCACAGTCACATACATACCTTTGACGCCCATGCGTGGCGAAAGTTCCATCTTGAAGCGTTGGTTGCTGATACGCTTCTTTGCGTAGAAACCTTTCTGAACAACGATCTCGGTCATTGCGCCCTCTGTGCTGCTTACCTGATCAATATACGTTCTGGTATCAGGGCTGTCAACAAAAGAAACCAAAAAGCCTTGCTTTTTCAAAAGAAAAAGAGCGGGGATCGCTCCCCGCCAAGGTTTCCTCCATGCAACATGGGGAGTTAGTTGTCTTCCAGCTTGATACGGTTGAACACCGTCTCCTGGCAGCCGGTGAACTGGTTCACTTCGTGCTTCTTGACCGTGCCCGTGAACACAATGTCCTTGCCCTTCAGGCTGCGGGCCATGCTGGTCAGCTTGTCGTTCAGGAAGAACTTGACAATCTGACCATTGGTGGTCAGCACCGTGGTCAGGTAGATCTCGTGCTTGGGCAGATACTTCACGTCCATGACATGGCCAGCAATCTTCAGGCGCTGCTTGAGGTCACCCACATAGCCCTTGTTGCGATGGCTGGCATAGAACTGATCCATCGCCTCACGAGTGTCAGCAATACGACGGCTGTTGGGCAGGCTGACCAGCATAGCCAGTTCTTTGTTGACGTCGGCTTCACCGCGGTCGAACAGCTGGCTCAGCTGGAGGTTGTAGTCGTTCACACGCCCATCCTTGTTCGACTTGACCAGGTTGTCGCCCATCTTGTCCATGAGCAGGATCTGGTCGAAGTAGTTGAAGATCTCCTGGGCGCGGGTGTAGTCGTCCGGCGTCGGCACAATCACAACCGGGCGCTTTCCATTTTCAGCGACATCCACCGGCTTGCCAGCCATGAAGCGCAGGGTGCGGAGAGCCACCGTGCGGTTGTCTTCCACACGAACGTCATTCTCCTGATCGTAAAAGCCCTCATTGGCTTTGACGAAGCCTTGCACACGGTCAACAGCGACCGCCACCGCCAGTGATTCCATCACCTTGTAGGTTTCACGGGTGGGTTTGTAGGTGCCATACGAGCCGGATTTATACATTTCTTACCTCTGGTTTCTAACGTGTTTCATGTGTTCAGTATAGTCGACAGCGCAAGTGCTGTCAACCGTATTTTAGCTTGAGCATGACTTTTTCTTCGTCGTTGACAGGCAACATTGCTAACCAGGCGTCAAAGTTAAGCAACCCGCCGTGCCAAAACCACAATGTGGTCCCATCCATATAGACGACAGATGGACCGTCAGTGCAATGCAAATTTGCATCAGTATCATAACAGCGATATTTCACGCCGTCAGATTCTGGCAGGTCATACACAACCTTTCTGTATTCACTGTAATAGTAAACAGTGGTGCCAGGAGTTGCAAAGTATTGCACGACGATTCTGCTCAGTCGTTGAAAACGACGGCACGGAGGCCGCCAGCAGGCACAAAGTAGTGCCAGGCGACAACATCGCCTTCGGCGTCGGTTTCAGCACGTTCGAAAAGGAACAGCTTGCGAACGCCAGTCTTTGCGGAAAGGATGTAGAAGGAACCGCCATTGAAGCGGCCTTCCAGATCCGACGCTTCCGTCGCAAAAGTCTGAGTTTGAGCGCTGTAGGTGAATTTCTTGGACGAGAAGGTCAAAACGGCGGTCATCGTTTTCTCCGTTGCTTACCCGACCAATATAAGCGAAGCGTCTTGGTTTGTCAAGCCTTATGTGAGGTTGATGTCGTCTAAACCTGCGGCCCGCAAACGTGTTATGTTATTGATTTGGAACGACTTGCTCTCCAGGCCCTTGACTAGAGCCAAATATCTGTTACGCACCAGAGCAAATTCATTGACCAAATGTTCCATGTTGACATAGTCTGCTTCACCCGCTGCAAACTTGTCAGCGTCACGGCTGCTCAACACCTTGTTGTAATGCTCAAGATACTTGCGGTAGTGAGCATGGTGTATCTTGCGCAACTCGATGTTGAGGTATTCTAGAATAGCTTCAACTTCTTGCAGTTGGGCGAACCTGTGAGCGACAATGCCAGGGAGTTCCTGCCCATTGCGCTCAAGGTTGCCTTTTAGGCTGGTCTCCCATCGTGCGCTTTCAAGTTCAGCTTCATAGTAAGAAATTGCATCCACAATGTTGCCAAGATCATCGCGAACTTTGTTATACCAGCCTGACATCAGTCATCCCATTCATCTGTTTCCACTTCGTCGTGACCATTTTCACGACAATATGCTCTCAGTGCAGCGTCAAAAACATCACATACACCAAAGAGCTCGTTGCTAGCTACAGACAAATCAACCAATCCAACTTCCTCAATAGTGGCGATGAATTGATCTGCACAGTGCCGCTGATCTTTGACAGGCACATAGTTCTTAATGCCTGCCCAGATCTCTACCAACGCCACTGCATCAGCTGTATATAGTTTCATTACGTTGTCCTTTATTCTTGTGAAGGGTCTACTTCAGGGCTATTTAGTTCAACATCATGTGTTTGGCCCATCTTTTCCAGAACTTCGTAATGGCCGAATTCGGCCATCAAGGTATCAAGACATCCATTTTCATTGGCTTCCCAATACTTGCGGAATTCCTTGATCACTTCACCGGTTTCAGGGCTGATGTATTCTAGCTTGTTACCGTTCTTGGCCAACACGCCCTTGGCTTCAAAGAATTCTACCAAGCCGCTGTATGGGTCCATGCCAGTGTCCCATGGAATCTTGATTTCCACATTTTCAAATGGCTTACTGTAACGTGACTTCATCACCTTACACGCTGCACGGATGCCGTGCACTTCAGCCGTCTTGGTGCCTGACGCGTCTTCTTTCAGCTTGCGCTTCTTGATAGCCACAACGATGCTAGCTGCATAGATCATACCGCTACCACCGCTGATCTTGTCGTCAGGGTCAAACATATCCTGGCTAGCATAAGTGTGGTTGGTAGCAACTAGACCAATGTTGAGATCACCAAACATGTTGACACAGTTGGTGACAAGTGCTTTGAGCTGACGTGGCTTACGGCCCATATCGCCCTTCATCTCGCCCTTTTCAAACTGAGCAATGTCAGTTGGCGTGAGCAACATGCCTAGTGAGTCGATGACAAACAAAACTTTGGGACGTGATCCGTCAGATACGCTGCCATACTCAGCACGGTAGTCTTTAACGAAGTCGCTGATGACTTTTGCCACGTCATCAATCATTGCCATGTTCAACTTGAGCAATTTCTCTTCGCTAGTATCTACCCCGAGAGCGTGTAGCCAAGCCTCATCGAGAGCGTTCTCGCTATCGATTAGCACTACGTAGATACCCTGCTCCTGTGCATTACGCACTAGGTTTCCGCTTGCGATAAAGCTCTTTCCGGCTCCGCTTTCACCAGCCAGCATTGTTACTTTGCCAAGCGGAATTCCTTTATGGAAATCGTTTGAGATCAGCTTGTTAAGCGTGTAGTTACCGGTGCTGATCCAGGTGTCAGGATCCCTAAATCCTACACTGATACCAGTAACGCTTTTAGTAATGCTCTTGCGAAATTTTGAGACATCAAATGCCTTCGCCATATTTCTCTCCTATTGACCAAGGAGACTGGGCCTAGTGGCCCAGTCTGTGATTAAGCTAAGATCGAAATTAGCTAGATTTGCGAGCACGGATAGCAGCGAGGATGTCTTTTGCATCTTTACCGGTTGACGCCGTGCTAGTGTCAACTGGTGCGCTTGCTACAGGAACATCATCCTCGTCTGGCTCAGGGGTTGGTGCTGGTGCTGCGGCTGCGGATGGCTTCGCAGTCCTTGCAGGCGATGTGTGTGCAGCACGATCGCTAGCACCACTTGATGGCGCGTCCATGCCCCACGGACGATAGAAGTCCGCGAAACGCTCTGGATCATAAAGTTCACCATCAACGCTGGCTTCAAACATTTGGAAGATGACGTCCAGTTCTTCTGCGCTTGGCTTCTTGGGCAAGAAGTCGCCCAGGTTGAACAAGCCGTGTTCTGCGATTGCGTCACGCTCAGCTTGGTCCAAGCTACGTGATTTACGAGCCCAAGTTGAAGTGCTGTAATCCGCATACTGGCCCTTCTTGCTCTTGGTGATACGGAAGTCCACGCCCTGATCGTAGTCAGTTGGCAGATGATCACCAAAGTCTGGGTCCATCAACGCACCCTGGATGATCTTGAAGATCTGTGGGCTGATGATGAAACGACGGATCGGGTTAGCAGGTGCATCCTCTTCAACAAATGCACTGTGCGGCACCAAGCCTTGGAACAGGTATGAACGCTTCTTCCAATACTTGCGAGCCATATCTTCCATGCTCGGGTCTTTGAACCAAGGACGGATTTCTTCGTGGATAGGGCACTTCATCCCATCCCACATTTCAACGCAAGGCACTTTAACAGTGACTGGCTTGCCTTCATCGCCGCCCTTGACGCCGCTGAATTCAAGGTTGATCATCTGACGCTCGCGCCAGAAGAAGTCGTTTGCAGTATCGCCGTCTGGCAGATAACGCACAATGCTGGTTTCATTTTCGGGGGTGTTCCAGTGTGGGTAAATGGCATTATCGCCACCGCCGCCTGACACTGTCTTTTGCTTCTCTTGAGCGAGAAGTTTTGCTCTGATTTCTGCAAGTGTAGCCATTTTATGTTTCTCCTATAATAGCCAAAACAGTTTGATTATCCACCAACTGATAAAGGTGTAGTCCCAATAGACAAGCAAGCTACCAATTCTTTTGGTGTAACTTCTTGAATTTACACTATTTTTTCGGCGCTGTCAACAGTAACCTGTTGATCACACGCCGAAAATTTTGCGCACGTTATATTTATCGAATGCCTCAGTGATCTTGTGCATTTCGCTGTCAGCCAATGACTTTTTCTTCTCACCAAGGCTGGTTGTTTCAGCCACACGAGCACGTGAGCGGATCACGTTGATCGCTGCCGCTGCCATGTTGGCGTGCTTGGCTCCTACGTCAAATACAGTGTCTGACACTTGCATGAGCTTGTTGGCCAGTTCGTCATCCTTGAGCAGAGGAGCAAGGTAGCTTACCCAAGCTGCAATTGCTGTTGCTGGGTCGCGGAATTTGCGAGCACCAGGATTTTCAGGATCATCGTTGTCAATTGGACGGCTGAGCTCGATGTTGTCTTTGTTGTCCATCACATGCTTGGCTAGAGCAACAATCTGTTGTTCTTTTTCCTGACGGCTGTGCATGTTTTCGATGATACGAGCAACGTATGGCAGGCTGCCACTGATTGCTTCGTCAAAGTAACGAACAGTTACATTATCCTTGAGCTCATCCAGCTTCTCAGGAGCAACTTCCGCACCTTCCTTCTTGAAGCTTTCAAAGTGGTGAGCATAGCCCTTTGGCCCACTGATCTGTCCTAGTGTAGAACGCAAGGAGGCAATACGGTTGTTGATCTCTTCAGAAATGTTGGCGTCCTCGAAGAAGTCGTTACGACGGTTCTTGCGCTGGAATGTCTTGAGTTGGCCTAGTTCTTCCATGCATTCGTAGATGTATTGCCCAAACTCGTCGAACGGTGTGCCGCCCTCTTTAACGTGGCGAACCATTGCTTTGGCCGCAGTTAGGCTCTTGCTAGGAAACTTGAAGCGCTCACCCTGATTATTCTCGATAAAGATGCTCTCAATCTGGCGTGTGCGGGCACCACGGCTGGTTTCATCCACGTTGCGCTTGTGCATTACAATTAGGCGGGCGTCGCCAAGCTCGTTGACGCTCTTACGGGCTGATCCATGCCAGCCACTGAAGCCTTCACTAATATCCATTGTTGATTCCTTTACTGCTCTTGCTTGATAAGCAAAATCCTTTGGAGCAATTGATTTGCCGAATGTCTTGACTGTGTATTCGATAATGTAGCGATTGGCTAGATTACGCAAACTGCTCAATAGAGGCTTAATTGTTTTGATGTCAATGTCTTTGCTCAAGTTGACAACTATCTCACTTGTAGTTTCATCAGCAATGAAGTTGATCATCATTTGGTTGTCTTTAACGAAGAACCTACGTGCTTCTTCTGGGTTGGATGTCTTTTTGCCATCGTCCGTAAAGAGGACAATTGCATGTCCAAAACCTTTGACGATTTTGAAGATCTGCTCTGAAATTTGTTCTACTGAGTATGCCATGCTGGTATTTATATGATCTTAAGATTGTAACGATTCAATTCGACGCATAACTTCTGCGACTTCATCATGATCGCAATATCTAGCCGATTCCAATGCTCTCACAATGTCATACCACAAATCCATTGGAATCTTTTTGAATTCTGATTCACCGTATTCATCTGAATCAGCTTGACGATCGTCATATTCGTCCTCTTTAATTCCACTCAGTGTTTTAAGCCTTGAAATGTCCATGTTGCTACCTTTTACAAAAATCCGACCGGCATCGGACGTCTTAGTTCTGTGTCGTCAAAACTATCCTTGAGATCGTTGAATGTGTCCTCGTCATATTTGGCTACCTGCATTGCCATACGCACAATTAGCAGTGCAGCCATGACGAGGTCATCAGTCTCGCCTTCTTTTGCAGCATATCCATTACCTTTAGCCACAAACGTCTTGAGCTCACGGATGAGGTTCTTGCTGCGGATCTTGATGGCATCCTCTTCAACCCAACGCTTGAGTTTAGCACAGGCGGCTAGCTTGGTTGTATGAGTTGTGTTGAAGCCTTTACGATAGCGACGTGTGGCACCACGCTTGCGTGGCTCGCTGATAAAGATGCCTGGCAAGTTCTCTTCACCCATCTCATCAATGCTCACAAGTGCTGCTTCACCTAGAGTGTTGTTCTCTACTGAATAGTAGATTTCACTATTGGGTGCGGCTTCTTGGATTTCTTCCAAGATGCTACGTAGAATCTTGATCTGTGATTGGATAGGTGTCTTGTTGTGCTGCCACTCCCCTACCTGACGCATACCAGGTATGGAGAAAATTTGAATAGCTGCTGGGTCGCCGCCTGTTCCCAAGCTAGGGTCGAGTGCTACCAAATAAGTCTGCTCGTCACGAATGTTGTCATACCAGCGGATTTGACCGCTGCGACGGACTGGATCCATGCCCAAGTCCATCTCTGCCAGGTGAATGCTGTTGATGAGTGTTTCGTCAAACGCGATGAACTCGCACTCGTGCTCACGGCGGAAACGTTCCTCGCCAATCTTGGCTCGTTCGTTGTCTGCCCAAGTCTGGTTACGGTCAGGATGCTGATCCCACTTTGCTAGGTAAGGACGGAATCCGTTGATACCAACTTCAGTCTCGTTACCATATTCATCCACACGCTTGTTAGCCTGTTTCCAGATCTGTGCAAACTGGTCATCGTCCTGGTTAGGCGTGCTGGTAATGATACATTTACCACCAGTGCTGAGTGTTGGTGAAATTGAAGTCCAAAATTCCTGTGCTACACGTGGCGGAACGAACGCAAATTCGTCCAAGTAAACTAGTGATAGTGACAGACCACGTCCTGTGTTTTCTGTGGTAGCTTGCGCGATAATCTTGCTGCCGTTGTCAAATTCAATAGTGCCCTTGTTGTAGCTTACAACACCTGCACGGATGAAGTCTGGGCAACTTTCATACATGTAGCGTAAACGCGACATGATTTCGTTCGCGCCGTCACGCTTGTGTGCTGCTACCAGGATAGTGCTGTCTGGATTGAACATAGCAAACCAGAGCAAATATCCAGCCGCGCAAGTTGACTTGCCAGTCTGGCGTGATAGCAGACTGATTGAGTAGCGGTATTCGTTGTATGAACGAATTAGCTCTTCCTGGTAGGGGAACAATGAGAAGGGCAAGCGACCTTTTGTGGGATGCTGAATATAGCAGTAATTTCTGATGAAGTGCAGAGGATTGATGGCGCAAAGCGCCATCTCTTTTAGTTGACTCTGTGCTAGCTTTTCTTGTTGGTGTGGTCGTTTAACAAGATCAGTGTTGACTGTATTCACGTTACTTAATTCCCGCTAGTGTTTTCAAGCGGCTAAGAACACCAGTCTTTGCTGGTGCTTCCGGAGCCGCTGCTGGCTGCTCCACCGTCACTGTTCGCCAGCCTGATTTGGTAAGGATGTATGCCCATTTTGCATCAACATGCTTGGCATAGTCTGCAACTCGGTCCATGGTCATTTTTCGCATAGGAATAGTGTTGACACCACCTCCCATAAATGAACTGGTCTCTAGTGAGTCACGTATTTCGCCAGCCTCACCTTTTCTTAGTAAACGACGAACATCACGTGGATTCGACCAATTCTGCTCAAGAGTTTTTCCAAGAACGTCAGGACTGGCATTGTATTTTACACGAATCACATATACCTGCCCATCAGAATTTTGAATGCCTACTAACGCACTCTTGTAGTCCTTGGAACCACGATAACGTGACCGGTCTTTATCCCAGTCGGTTTGTTCATCTTCAAACATGATCTTTAGTTCTCCGAAAACAGATGGCTACGAACAACGTAATCAACTTCATCACTTGCTCTTCTTCTCAGCCGCCAATTTCTTACTGGCTGATTTTGGCTTTGCCTTTATGAAATCTTTGTATTCACGCAATAGATCTTCAGGTTGGATATCCTCTGCAATCGCAGTAACCTTTTGTGGAGTAGCATTCAAGTAACGACGCAGGCTGAGGTCAACAGTTTCGCCTTCTGGCTGCTCTTGAACTGTGCCAGCATCATCATACTGTTGGTAAATGCTGTTGGCCCATTCGCGCATTAGGTCTGCTTCAGTTTTTGACTCATTCGCAAAATCAGGATTGCGTCGGCGAGCCTTTGCTACACCACGCTCATACTCTTCATCATCGGCTGTGACTTCGTCATCATCATCTTCGCTTTCCTTGACGGATTCTTTTTCCTTCTCCCAAGGCGCCTTTTTCAGCGTGACCTTAGTTTTGTCTGACTTACTGTCGGCATCATAACGAGCACGGTCAACCGCTGATGACTCCGTCAATGTATCACGAATTTGATACATGTTCATGCGTGATTGGTCCGCAGCGTATTGTGTCTTAGGTGCAGTGCCTGCCAATTGGCGCAATCTGTCTAGTGTGTTCTTGTCCATTACTTCTTCACCTTTGTCAAATGTTCAGTGCGCCCTTTTTGCAAGTCCTTGAGGAAGGTGTTCTTGAACTTCTCACCATAGAACTGGTCGCCTTTTACTTTCTCAGCGTCGCTGTATTTCTCATCTGTGAGGCGAGGCTTGTATTTTTCCACTGGAAGCTCTTCATGCTCATCTTCAATGTGCAGTGGCTCCATCTTGTTGCGCACAATAATGAAACGCTCGTGAATGCCCATCTTCTGAGTAAGTTCTGCCAATAGCTGTAGTGGGCTAGCAGGTTGGCGTGTCTTGAAGTCGATCATATAGACTTCTGCGGCGTCAATGCTACGAAAGTCTCGCGGATTGCGCTGGATGATTGTTTTCTTGGGGGTCGTGATGTCAAATGCATCGTATTTGCGTAGGTGCAACTCCATTGCGTCGAGCTGCTCATCAGTTGGCTCGAGAGCAATCTTGACACGAAATTCGTGGATCGCTTCATTCTCTGCAAGATATTGGCTTAGATCTTTACTCATAGGAGTCTCCTCTTGTCCTGTATTTATGAATTCCTCACCAAAATCGGTTACTTGTCTTGATCACGCTTGAGGCCAGCAATGATGTCATTCAACATGCTGTTACGTGTGGTCAGCACGTGGCCTTCAGTTTCTTCCTCATCGGGCTCGTTGGTTTTCAAGTGGCGCTTCTTGAGATAGTCTAGCTTGTCCTTCTCATGCTCCAACTTGGCCTTGTGAATCTGTAGCTTGATCATTTCGATCTTCTTCTGGGCCTTGTTGGTCTTGGCATTGAGTGCGTTTGCCATCATGGTGCCAGCCGCAGTAAAGATGTCAGCGGCAAACTTGTCCTCGACATTCTTGCCCAAATCAATCAGATCCTCAAACGCTTCAATGCTCTTGCGAGCATATTCATCGTAATCTGCATCCATGCCATCCAGACCACTTACTTGTGGCAGAGCAGCGTCAATCTTGTCAGCTCGCTCCATGATCTCATGCATTTCTTCTTCGGTATACCCTTGAATTTCCTCCAAGTCATCATCCTGGATATCAGGCAAATTCATTGGTGGTAAATTGAAGGTCTCTTCCAGTTTCTTTGTCATGTGCTTTCCTTAAATTCTGCTGACACGGTAGTTACCACGTATGTTACTGTGCCAAAACTTGCCTTTGCTAGGAGCTCTCAGCCATTGGCGTGCCATAGCTGGGCTCAACCCAAAAATCTCGTAACGACGGCCATTCTTTAACGTGAGATAGAGTATGCGATCCTGGTAGCTGAGGTCAGCTATCCAACTGCTCATCACGCTCACTTCGTCAATCTGGGCGATCTCATTCATCCTCATTTGGATCTGCGCCTTTTAATTCGGCGAGGGCCAGCCTGAGGGCGTGATTTCTGTGGATTGTTGAACATGTCCTTTTCCGTAATCACTCTGAACGTGATTCCATGATGCTGACAAAATGCCCTAGCAGCGGCCCATTTGGCCTGATTGATTACAGCCTGTGCTTGGTCATATTGCCCACGAGCATTGCCCACTGTCTGTCCACTTGGCTTCACTTCTACTAGTTCAGCATGACGTTTGCCGTCTTTGTCCACGTAGACGACGAAGAAGTCAGGCACGTAATTGGTGCGCTTGCCTGTGATAGGATGCACGTAGGGGATGCGGTGGCTTTCGCTAGCCCAGGCTAATATGTTAGGGTGGTTGTCAGCCATACGCATGAACTGCAATTCCCAGCCAGATCTGTATTTAGGAATGTGCTTTCCTATATACTTCTCCGTGTTCTTGGGCTGATATGATCCTTGCTGGTATGTCGACATACCAGTATTTAGTTGGACTCAGATTTTGTCGTCAAACTGTGCAGCAATGTCCTGGGTCTGAATGCTCTCAGGCTGGAATGTCACAGTGAACATGGCTGGGTTGCTATCGCTGTAATCCAGTGTGTCGCCTTGAATGCTGACAATTGTTGGATTGATCAGCACTGTTTCGCGAAACTGTCTGCGGTAGCCATTCTGGATGATCTTGATACGAGGGAAAAAGTATTTGTTGGTGTTGGGTGTGAAGCCCATATCTGTAACGAAATTAGGGTTCGTTACAATATTGCCTTCAGTCGTCGTCCGCCTCTTAATACCTTCTCCCCCGTTGAAGTAGTGTGACAAGTAGTCACGCATCAAGTTGTGCCATTCGTTGTCAAAAGTGTCGTAGAATGTCACAGTGATTGGTTCATAGTTAAGACGTGTTTGCACAACACGCTTCTTGTTATACTGGTTCATCATGACCGTATCCACAGTGTAACTTGGCAGCGATACACTGGATACACGATGAAACACAATGCTTCCCTGGTTCACTCTGTCAAGGATAAGAGTGAAGTTGAACTTTTGACGAGGCACCAGAATTTGGTCGCTGTCGCTGCGAAACACCTCTTGTGAAAAGTTCGTGATAGCCATTGCGGAGCCTTTGAAAATGTGCGTTGGGTTGAAGCGGCAGTTCTAATGACTACTTCAACCCAACGTGCTATGTTACTGGGTAGCGCCAGCTTGTGTATTTGGATTAACCTGGAAGCTTGGGTTGCTGAGGTTATCGATACTTCCAACAAAGTGAGCAGCATTGTCATAACGGATCTGAACGCTGATGGTCTGGTATTCACCACCACTGCCGTAGTTGGTTTCGTTGTATGCTAGGTTACTGATGTAGCAACCGCTCAATACCCAAGTATCAAGAACAACTGGATCTGGGTTTGCGCCGTTAGTGTTTTCAATTGCCACTAGGAATTTGTAGCTGACGCCAGCTTGTGGTGAGCTCTGGTTTGCCATGTCGATCTGCTTGGCGACCTGTTGGTCCAACAACGCGCTGGTTGCTGATGTGATGTCATCACGTAGTTCAATAGTAACGGGTTCCCAACTGTGCTTACCAGCTAGGTAGATACGTGAGTTGTATGTGTCTACGAGAACTTCATCGTGGGTTAGGTTTGGACGAGTGACGCTCACAACGTTGTTTGTTGCAACCTTGGTATCGCCTGCACCCATGTTGATGAAGTTAACGCGGAAACGGTATTGTAGTTTGGGCATCAGGGTTCCCTGGCTTTCGCCATTGACTGGAACACTTAGCTTGTCAAGAACTGCCATTCGTCTATCTCCTCATAATGCGCTCTGCTAGAAGTATTTATCCATCTGAACCAAATTTTCTTCTTGACTTACCAAGAGCGATTGCTTATATAAGTAGAGTAACAAAGGACGGACCGATGAGCTACTGGGATCACTACACACTGATTGTTTCGCTGTATGCTATGGCATCGGTATCTGGCATGGGTATTGTGGTCCCTGGGACCCTATACCAACAAGCTGAGCACGGAGAAATTTCGTGGCGCACTGCTCACATTGGAGCAACGCTGACATTGTTTCTGCCGGTCGGCTTGGCTTTCATCTCGTTGATCGACAACATGACCTTCCAAGCAATCAAAACTTTCCTGTTCTGGCTGGAGGCGTAACATGCTGCTCGAAGTTGGCGATAAAGTGAGGCTGGTCGAAATCATCAGAAGCACCATGCGGTGCAATGACTGGAAGACTGGCGTCTACGAAGTCGAGAAGATCATGCCGTCTGTGGGTCAGTATCACAACACCAAGAACCCGAGAATGTCCTACTACTTCCGCAAGTGCAAACCCGGTGGCGGATACACCCGCTTCATGAGTGGCTACAGCACTGATGCGTTCGACCAGATGATCCAAGATGGGAAAGTTGTCAAGCTTTCCGAAACCGAATAACAAGGAGACTGCAATGCTTGATCTATCCAAAATGTCCGATTTTTCGTTGGTGCTCTTGAACCTCACGTTCACCGCCATGTTGATCGCCGTGGTGCCCAGCATGGCGTTCGCGCTGGCCAACTCGACCTCGGCCAATGGCCGCATGGTCTGGCCCTTGCTCCTGCGCCGTGGTGTTCGGTGGTGAGTGCTCCGCTGTTCCCCCGGGGATCGCGTTTCGTCTTTGGATACGTGATCCTGATTTCGATAGCACTGGGCGCCGTATTGGCGGCCAGTGTGTTCTAACCAGTAAACATCGTGGAAACATAAGAACGACGGTGGTATAGCACACTAGGACGAATAATGTAACGGGTGTGAGAAAGTCTGTGCTATGCACAAGAGGTCGACCCAATAGTTGGAGTTCAATCGCTGACCCGAGCCCGTGGTCCCGAGAGATAGCAGCTATTGTGCGTCTCGCTGGTAGAAAAAGCCCCATTATGGGGCTTTTTCAGTCTTTCACATAGTTTTCGTCAGGTATCGGAAAATCATTTAGCCCTGGACCGCCCATTCCGTCAGTGCTTTCGTAATCCAACTGTTGCTGGCGGCCTTGTTCAGTCTGATTTTTCGCTGCTTCAAGCTGCTTGGCATCTTCCCTTGTGAACGGATACTGATAGAGCTTGTGGCGGAATTCTTCGTCAAAAGCCCACAGTGTAATGGTTGCAGGGTCACCACCGATTATGTGGTAAACATAGCCAACCTTGCCGTCTGGTTTGGCTAGAATAGGCGTCCCCAAACTATCAGTATAGTTTTCATAGGCCATCACTCCAGTCAGCAACAATGCAATCAGCACTGATACCTTGATAGACCAGTGTGCATTTGACCAGTAAACCAGGAACGCCACGGTGATAGCGATCGCAAATCCGATAATGAGCATCAAAGTTATCATTCGTCCCATCCTTCACTTGTGCCAGGTGATGGCGGCATATTTGGCGTAATCACGTCTAGCTTGGGAGGCAACGTGCTTATGTATGGCAATTGCACATCTGTTCGCACATCAGTGACCCTTCCGTCGCTGTCAACTATAAATGACACCACTGTTGTCTCCTGCAATGGTCTCAAAACAGTAGAACCAACATACACGACACGGAATGGATCAATTTGAGTCACCTTCACTTTGACCTCTTCTGGATCACCGTTATCTGTAAAATAGTGAAGGTTGACGTAATACTCGCCCGGAGGCAATACGGTGAAACGTATCACCTCATAGTTCTGCTTGATGACTTGACTCTTGCCATTGACGTAGATGGTGTCGCTTATGGTGCCGCGGTCATCTCGCTCAAGGGTGAAATAACTGCCATCCTTGCGACGGAATCCAACCCACTCGCCCTCGTATCCCCTAGTCCAAAGGTCTATGTCAGTCACACTTTCTGGGCTCCATTCCATCTCAACCATAAGTTGGATAGGTGGGTCGACCTTGCCGCTGTCAGCTGGCGGATTGATGGACAGGAACGAGAAGATGAACATCATTGTGAAGCCCAACAAGAGGTTGAACAACAAATCAATGAACGCTACGAGGTATACGGAACGGTTCATTCTTCAAGGAAAACCAATTGCAGGCTGATGATGACAGATACGATAATCCCGCTCAATGAGGTGGTCAAAGCTGCTGACATGCCTTGTGCCATCTGTGCAATCATAGGCAACATGTTGGCTGTATCGATCGCAACACCGCTGCCGAAAGCTGCAAACAACACAAACATGAATCCGATCAATGTTCCGATCAATCCAAACGCCACGGCTGTCTCACCCATGTAACGAACCATCCTGTGGCCCTCTTCACTGTAATTCTGCTTCATGTGCATACTGAATAGCAATACGTGAGCTATACCCAATAGCAATAGGTTCACAAACGTGAGGTAGGTTTGATCATGTGCGAGGATGAAATCAAACAGCCCAAAGTATGCATGGCCCGTCACCAGTGCAAAAACCACGAGCACTAGCACAGTCCAAAACTTCCAAAACTTCATATTCATGCTGTATCCTTAAATGACTAGGGTGGAGCGTTGCTGCTCCACCCCATACTTAGCTTATGAGGACGGCCCTTAGAGAGCGCCCGTGTTCACAATGCGGATTGGAATGTAGATGAATTCCACCGCCTTGGTTGGCGCGATTGCCACGTCAATATACAACTCGTTTCTGTCGATACGAATTGGTGTGTTGTTGGATTCATCACACACGACTGCGAAGTCAGTCAATGCTCGCTTGGTGAGCAAGTCGCTCAAGAAGCTTTCGTATAGCTGACGTGCACGGTCACGAGTTAGTTTGTCGTTCTGTTCGAACAGCAACGGACGTGCAATCTCGTCAAAACGCTCACGTAGGTAAGCAACAAGACGGGCTACGTTGACGCGATCCAATGCGCTTGTGGTTGGATGAAGTGTCTTTTGACCAAACACTACGACCCCTTCAAGCGGGAAGTTTGCAATTGGGTTCAGCTTGTTCAGGTAAGCGGCGTCGCGCTGTCCCTGGCTCAATGAAACTGCTTTGAATTCTTCTTCGCTTGTAATGTATCCAACCGCACTACCGTTCTGAACGATACCACGAGTTAGACCAGCTGGAGCAAACCATGGATAGCTGATGTTGTCATTGTATGCGTAGGTGTAGAGCACCATGTGACTTGCAGGCACAGTTACAGTGTTACCTGCTGGTGTGGTTGAACGACCAGCTGGGTAGTAGACTGCGCTGTAAGTGTTCTTGGTAATCAAACCATCTTCGCCGTTTTCAGTTGCGCCGACTCCAGTGACCCAAGACACTGCTTCAGTTGGGGTGAGACGCATTGGCGTATCGATAATGATAAAGCCAGTCTCGCCACGATCGCTGTTGAGTGTTACCAACTCGTCAGTGAGTTCTGGATAGTTTGGAGCACAGATTAGAGTGAAGTTACGGTTTGGATCACGAAGATCTTCGTTACCTGCGACCGCAGCTTGCATTGCAACTGTTACGATCTTGCGCTGAGCAAGACGTCCGAACACACCGCTACCGTCTGCATTGTTTGCAGCGGCATTGATCCATCCATCAACAGTGCTTGCGCCACTATTGACTGGCATGTCTTCAGTCCATACACGAACCGTTCCGCTTGAACGAGCCATGTTGACTGCCAACATGTCTGTTGGGTAAAGCAATGGGTTTGGTGCGCTGTCTAGCAAGTTCGCGCCAGTGACGTTACCAGAAACAAGTGTTGCGCGGCTGGTTACTGTGAAGTTACCAAAAAGGACACCGCGTTCAGTGCTCTGGTCAGTGTTGTCATATAGCAACCAATCGCTCGCGCCGCTGTCGTAACGGTAAATCTTTGGATATTCACGCGCTGGTGCGTTGGTGTCAATCCAAATGTCGCCGTCGGTTGGTGACAGTGGTTCAGTGGTTGAGTAGTAGATATCTGCCGCATCAACACGGCTCCAGTTTGAACCAGTCTTGATCAAGATGTCGAGGTCAGTGAGTGTGGAATCATACCAGTAGGTTCCTGCAGTTGCTGGGCCGACTGGCTCATCATCCTGTGCGTAAATTTCCTGGTCGATTGCAGCGTTTACACCATTGTCAATGATGCGCAATTCAAATCCGCCATCTGCGTTGGTGAAGATCATTGCAAGGTTGTTGTCTGTCATTGTGGTAGCAATGTCAGTTAGGCTTGAGCCATCCTGTGCAACGAACACGGTGCCGTTAACAGATACACCTTCCATCTCTAGCAGGTCAAATACACCTGAAGTGTTTGACTGGTAAACTACAAGGTTGACACCGTTACCTGGACGAGTGGTTTTGACCCAAATGTCGTCGTTTACTGGTGATGCTGGTGCTGCATAGTGTGCAGCATAGGTCACGTTGGTAGCATCGAGGTTAGCAGCGTTTGCAGTGGTGATCTCCTGCCAGGCAGAACCATCGTCAAAGAAGTAACCAACAGCCACGCCAGTTGGACCAGCCACGCTATCGTTAAGAACAGCAACTAGGAAACGGCCTGCGGTTCCTGGCGCAGTCGCTGGAGTGTAAGTTCCTGGGTTTGCAATTTCACCGCTGGTCGCAGTAAGATCAACTTCAACGATCACGTTCTGCAGGACCCAGCTTGCGCTGGCTGCATCGTATACGTGAAGGCCAAAACGGCTAGCGTCAGTATCGATCCACAGTTGGTTGCCGTTTGCAGGACCAACAGGTGCCACGTCAACAGGCTCAAGTGCAGCAAGATCAATGTCAGCACGAACGATGTAGACTTGTGAACCCTGACCAAGATAGCTGTAAGCAGCTAGAAGACCGTATTCACTTGTTTCTGCGCCTTCAGTGGCAGCAAATTGTGGGTCTCCGAAAAATTGAGTTAGTTCTCTCTGTGAGGTTACTGGGACCACCAAATTAGCATTGATCGCTTTGGTGTATTTTGCAATACCGTCAACTTCTGTTCCAGTTGGGTCGGTCTTGTCCTGTGCAGTAGCCACAACAATGAGAGGGATCGTGCCAGCCCCTGGGCTAGCGTATGCGCTTTCGTCAACAACTGTGACTTCAACGCCTGGGGATACTAAAGTAGCCATGTGTTTATCTCCTATCAAAGCGATGTAGATTGCTCTGCTAGTATTTATTGGATGACTAGTTATCACCCATTGATACGGAATAAACTACAGACTTAACTCAATTTCAAAAAGACACTGCCCGTTTTACTTGGTTGATTAGCTCTTCAAGGCTACCATCATTAGGTATGATACGATCATATTCTGAGGGATTGTCAAGCCAACGCCATTCACTTTCATGGATGTCAGGGTAGTCTAGCATCCATTGGGTGTCATAACGATTGTCGCTGATTGCTTTTTGTGCCCAATCTGGGTCGGGGCCGCGCTTGACGCGCCAAATTTGCCCATCCATGTCTTTGAGCAATTTGCGTTCGTTGAAAAACCTTACGTCCGGGACCACAAAATTTGTGTTAGGATTGTCAAGTAAGGTTTTCTTGACAAACAAGGTCCATACTTGGTCGTTGAAGCCTTTGCGCATACAGTCAGTGCCAACGCGCTGCAATACAAGGCGCGGCGTTACTGTATAGCCAAGCTCTTTAGACCAAAACTCATCAGGAGTTTCTCGCCAGATGCGGCTCTGTGCTGTATCGCCTTCAATCAGGCTACGGTCCCATCCGAACATGGTGGCAACAGTATCTTTGAGGCGATCAGCATAGCTGATTTTGGTGAAGCCATATGCATCCACCAAGAGGTTACCTACCGTGTCTTTACCACAGCCGATGAACCCACAGATTCCAATGATTTTTCTTGTCACAATTTCTCCGAGGTATCCATACTATATAGCATGAAACCTCAAAGAAATCAAGTGTTTAGTGAAAGTTTTTTCAACAAAGCTTGGCCGTTCTGGTGCGCCAGACTTTCGATCAACTGATCGACCCGTTCTTCGGTTCCTCGAAGAATGTCACGGGCAAGACTGAGGTAAAGCAGTTGATTACCTGTGCCAGGGGGACTGGCCATAAACCACTTCTTAAACTCGTCAAGTTGCCGCAGAGCTTCTGCCCGCTTGAGCGCCATGCGCTGGAGGTCAAGTTCGTTCTGTTCGTCCTGGGTCATTGTTCCAACTTCTTCATAACGATCATTTCCAACATGGCTGACATGCTGGCGTCAGGTTCAAACTGAGGGCATGGATAGTCGTTCATGCTGGGTCCATGACTAATCCCACGCAAACCAGGCCCACTCTCTCGTGGGCACTGTGAATGGATCATCCACTTGCGACAATCACCACATTTGCGCTCACGATAGCGTCGCTCAAGCTGCGGCACAGTGTCATTCAGCCACTGGTCATGGTAAATGCTCATGCTGGCTCTCCAGCCATTTTGATCATTAGCAGTTCCTGATCGTATTCAGAAAACCGTGCAAGGGCCATTTTTCGTTCATCTGCATCCATGCGCTCGAACATAATAGCTAGCCATCCCTGGAAAAAACCATTCGCAGAAGCTTCACGGTTGGTTTGGCGGGCCAAGTCATAAATTTTGTCAATCAGTTCTCTGATTTGCTGAGTTTCTTCCGTGATCTGGTCGTAACGAGCACGCCATTGATCAGCAGTCTCTCCAGGAAGATTGGTAAACTTATTCATGTGTTGGATCCTGCCCTTTGTGTTTGCGCTTGCGAGCAGCAATACGTTCCATTTTGTTCGGTATGACTTTGGGTCGGAAAGGGCTGGAGGGGTCAAGAACAGCCGCCGCGTAGAAGTTACGCTGTTTGGGCAACTTCTTTGGGCGGCGCGCCATTATTTGTCCTTGCCTTCTTTCTTTGCAGCCGCGTAGCCACTTGCGGCGCCAGCCATGAACGTTTGGCTTACCAGGCTGTCAATGTTGTCGATCAGCGCCGTGCCATAAGTCGCCAGAAGTTCGTTGTATCTGGTCGTCTTGACTCCCTTCACAGTGATAGGAGAATGCAGATATTCGTCCATTGCGTTGGTGTAACCGTTAGGCATTTTCGATCTCGCCAGTGTTCATGTTGAGGGTGAAGGTGTGGTATTTGGGACCACAGTAACCGGAAATTTCGACCAGGTGCGGTGCTTCCGGCGAAGCAGTGGCCACAGCAGGGAAATAGTCGTTTTCATCCAGAAACAGCATGTCTCCTTCAGTTTCATATCCGCGTTCCCAGGCCTGGGCTGGCGTCAGCGTGATATAGTTCTTGCGCTCCCATTCAAGGGCAGCTTGAGCGGCGATGCGGAGTTTGTGGAAAACGTTCATGTCAGTCCCTCAGTTCATATAGTTGGGGCCAGTCCACTGGATGGTGTAGCCACCTTCCAGGACGTTGCCACGGGCATGGTTGCGAGCAGGAGCCGACCAGCTGGCAGCTTTGAGGATGGAACCACGGGGAAACTTGTCGCCGTCGGTGGCGACAATGAAGCCCCACACGCTGCCGCGCGACACGATCTTGATGTATTTGCGACCGTGTTCGACGCTGAGGCCTTCGTTGAACTCACGAACCATCTTTTCGCCGACAGCGTTCAGTGCAGTGCGGCCGCGGCTGGTCGTCCAGCTCAGGTAGTCAGCACGGATGGCACCAAGCAGTTCAGCAATCGCGGTTTCCATGGTCATGTCGTTCTCCATTGCTTACTCATACACTATAGGCAAGGCGCATTGGTTTGTCAACCAAAATGTAGACGCAACCAGACTTTTTCTTCATGGGGGAGGGGGACTAGATCAAGCCATACGTCAAATCGATACAGGTTTTCCTGGTAAAACCAAAGACCCTTTGCAGTCTTGCGCATGATGACCTGGTCGTTCCGATCATACCATACCAAAGCACCGTCAGGAAATTCGCAACATTCAAATGCTTCAGCCATATGTCAACTTGAGCATGAGTTTTTCTTCTTCTGGTAAGTCAACCAGCGTGAGCCACTCATCCAATGGATAATTGTAGATGCCATATGCGTCAGAAATCGCCCATTTCCCGCCCGCAGTTCGCCAATAGGGGGCACGGATGCCACCACGTGATGCCACTATTATTTGAGGGAGGTCAGCGCAATGCCACTCAATGCTGCCGTCCTTGAAGTCGTAACGTTTGAATTGACGTTCAGTCATGCGGTTTTTCGTTTCTTGGGGAGTAGGTTGAGCTGAATTCTTTCCGTGGGATGCAGGCGCTGGTAGTGCAGTAATGCTTCGCGGTGCGTTCCTTCGAACAGATTGCCCGCCGAGTCCACATAGGCTCGGCGGGACAGAATCTTCTTGATCTCGCGGGTAGGCCAGACTTGAATCATTTGTGCTTGCCTGCACAAACCGGACCCAGCCCAGTGCGAATGCTTTCCGGAACCGTCAGGGTCCGACCACAGCAACCACATTTGCCGCTGTGGTAGAATTCGAGATCTTCGGGCATCTTGCCAGCAGCCAGTTGCTTGACAGTCCAAGCAAGGGCGCGGTAGCTTTCGGCTTCAGGATGACCTTTTTGTCCAGCTTCCATGACACCCGGCTTGCGAGTGTTAAGGTAGCCCAAATACATGTAGCTGACTTCGTTGTCGGGCCCATTGAGCACACGAACAAAACGAGTGTTGGCTTCGCGGTTGCTGCGGGACTGGCTCACTTTGTAGGTGAAACGCTTCTGTGTGCGGCGGCTGACCAGGGTGAACAGCGCATGGCCCGCATATACGAAGCGCAAGGCATCTTCAGCGGACGTGATTTGGCCTTCAAACAAATCGGCTTTCATGGTCATCTCCACTGTTAAGCGTTGAAGTATTTGGCTTTGCCCATCTTGACCAGCCGCAACACGGCCAGTTCGTAGTTGGCGGCGGGCTTGTCAGCATACTCGCTGGGACTGACATAGTCGAACTTGAGGAGGCCCTGTTGGGCATACCGGATCACATCGTAACCGGCGCTGACATTCATCTGGTCGGCCTGGTAGGCTGCAATCGCAGCTTCAACTTTGGCTTGCTCGTTGATCATGTCCATCTCCTTGCTTACAGTTCACAATAAGCGAAGTGTCTTGGTTTGTCAACAAGTATTTTATGGGAAGTAGGAGAAAGGATCCGTGATGACCACAGTGTTGCCACGGAACATGAAGTTGTCGCCATGCAGGTCTATAGTAATCCCATTACGATTACCATTAGCTGCAACCCACTGAAGGACTTCTGCAAGCTGAGGGAATTTGGCTTCAAATTCCGCCACCTTGTTCTTGCTCATTATAAGATCATACACACTAGGACGCCTATTGTTGTAAGTTGGCTGTGCTTTTAGGTATTGTTGCAAGACATCAACGCCGATTTCTTTAGGACCACGTTCACTCAATTTTTCCATGCGAACGATTATCCAATCGTGACCATGTCCACTTTCTGGACCGCGTGGTCCTTTGACTTTCATTATCCCGCCATATATTCGTGGCACGTGAGGATTGTGCTGATTGCGTTTGGCGTAATCCAAGAACATCGTATAGCCTTTATCATCAGCAGTGAATATTTTGAAGACGTCTTTGCTTCCAGGCTTATCAAATACAGCACCATAATACCCAGCGCCTAGTTCCTTCACATCAAATCCACCTGCCGACAATTGCTCTAGGAATTCATCCATGTCTGCAGAATTTTGAAACAGCTGATAGATCGGATTGCTACGATAACCAGTGAGTTCATCAAGGCGGAGTTCGTCAATACGCATCAGGTTATCCTATGATGATACCAAGAGGCGCGCCGCCATCTTTGTAGAGCTTGAGGTCCTGCTCTAGTTGCTCTAGTGTAGCAAGGGCATCATTAACCATCACGTCACCGTTAAGGGAAGTGCCACCTTGTGGACCAGCATATGTAGCAAACTTGCGACGTGCTTCACCCAGCATTAGCTTGCTCTGAGCAAGTGCATACTCTTTGATCCAAGGCGCCGCCATGTAATCACCGAACAAGCTCTCTTCATTGCGATAGCGATAGACATGTGCGTAGATTTGACGAGGATAGCGTGGGCGGCGATGCAGTAGAAGTTGATGATTCTGACGGCGCCAAGTGAACATGTATTCCGCACCAAACAGACGACCCAACGTTTCATGATACTGCGCTAGAAAATCATACATTGCAAGAGTGCCAGATGACTGGCCGCCACCTGTTCCTTGCAAGAATGTGTTCCAGTAGTTGGCTTCGAATGGTTCAAAATCAACACCAGTTGACGTGGTGCCTGATACACGGCCATACAGGTCTCTGACTTCAATAATGTCATCTGGGAATTGGTAAACGTTTACGTCCTCTACCAAATCAAAGTGGTAAAAATCTTCCTCGACAGCATTCTCACTTCGTTGTCTGTATTTTTCTAAGGCTTTGTCGATTGCAAGTTCGTAGTGTTCTGGGTCCAGTTCTACGTCCACCATTTGACCACCCAAACGAAGTTCGAGTTCTTTGACGATTTTACTGCGGCTCATTGTGCATACTCCTCTGTTGATATTTATCCGCTTGGACGAATAAATACCCGAGCAAAGGATTGACATGAGACTGATACAACTGACTGAAAACCGTGACTATGCTTTGGCCAAGAAGGCATTTGCCTCTCTATCACCACAAGCTCAGGATGCATTGTCATCATGGGAATGGTCAAATTGGGACCAGGGAGACTTATCCAAATCCTTTGAGCGCAATGATGATATCGCACAAGAGATCAATCAAGCGTTTGAACCGATACGTGAAAATATGAAACTGCGCTATGGCGACACCGTCACACTTTATCGTGGGATATCTCCTTCAGAACGACCAGTGAGGAATGATCGCCAACTTTTTTCCTGGACCAGCAGCCGAGACATTGCCCGTCATTTTGCAGGAGAAGATCGTAGGTATGATCACCTGAAGCCTATCCCGGATGAAGCTGTGGAAAAGGCTATTGCCAATTTCAAGCAGCGCGGGTTCGTCACTTTCCTGAACAAGAAATACATGATCAACAAGCGCAATCCAAAATACTATGAGATCTACAACCGCCATGGACAGAACATTACAGACGGTGACGACATTGAACGTGAATTGTGGGACAGTCAAGACCAATACAACGAACGCCTCAAACAAAAATCTGCAGGAAGAGTAGTATCACGTGAGGTTCCTATCGACAATATCGTGTGGGTTCTAATGGGTGGAAATGCGAACGAATACATCGTCCGCGGATTCCCTGAATAAATACAGTAAAGGAAACGCCATGCCACGCCTATCAATGTGGAAACCCAACAAGACAAATGACTACAAATTCATTGATCGCGTTATTCGTGAGCAATTCCATGTTGGCGGAACAGGGGCTATCATTCACAAATACATTGGACCACAAGAAGGGCCTGTCATTGATGATCCCACACAACCTGACTATCAAAACGACGGACTAATTAACGAGACCACTATCCAGGACCTGTTGTTCCTCGAAAACCGCGACCGCAAATATGACCAGGACCTTTACGAACTGCGCGGCGTCTACAACGTCAGCGACAACGATTTTGACTTGACTCAGTTTGGGCTGTTCCTCACCAACGACACCCTCTACATGACATTCCACATGAACGAAATGGTAGAAGTGTTGGGCAGAAAGCTTATGACAGGTGACGTGATTGAGCTTCCACACTTGGTAGAGCTCTATAGCCTGGATGCCAACAGCCCACCAATTCCCAAATTCTATACCGTAACTGATGGCAACCGTGGCGGCGAAGGATTCAGTGCTACATGGTGGCCACATTTGTGGCGTGTCAAGCTAGAGCCAGTAACTGCTAGCCAGGAGTTTGATGACATCCTAGGCCGTGCTGATGAGGAAGATAGCATGAAGAACATTTTCAGCACCTTTGCGGCAGAGCTTGACATAACCGATGCAGTGGTTGATAGTGCAAGTAACAACGATCCCATTGGTGGGGCGACCCAGCTCGTGTCACACCTACACAATTATTTGGACCTGCAAGGCTACGAGTGGGATCCTGGTGAAACCGTGTCTCAAGGAGGACAATTCCCGTCCAGTCCAAACCAGGGCGATTTTTTCATCCGCACCGACTTCCAGCCTAACCGTTTGTTCGTATATCGTGACACCAAGTGGGTTAGACTGTATGACAACATTGACGACCGCACATGGAGTGACCGCACCTTCAACGCATCTACCTTTGTTAACGACAAGCAAACAGATGTCGCCAAAGGGACTGAATACAAGTCACGTCAGAGCATCTCACAAGCTATACGTCCTCGTGCTGATTACGATGGCAATACAGGGACAGGCACATGATCTATTTTTACGACAACCAAATTCGCAAATACCTTGTGCAGTTTGTTAGGATCTTTGGCTCCTTCACCATTCAAAAAGGCTACGATTTGCAAGGCAACCCTGTCTTTGAACGTGTGCCTGCACGTTATGGTGACATGAGTCGTCAAGCAGGGCACATTCTCAAAGGCAACAGCGAGAACACGATGAATGCAGTGCCATTCATTAGCTGTTACGTGAATGCACTGGACATGAATCCTGACTTGCGTCGTTATCCTCAGTTTGAAGAAACCCTGCAGGTCATCGAAAAGAAGTTTGACGAAAATACCCATGCATACGTTAACGAGCCAGGACAGAGCTATGACGTAACTCGTTACCAACCTGTGCCTTATATGCTCACGATGAATGTGGACATTTGGACTAGCAACACTGACCAAAAGCTACAATTGCTTGAGCAGATCCTTGTCTTGTTCAACCCAGGCATCAACCTGCATACTAACCAAAACCCATTGGATTGGACCAGCCTGGCTTACTGCGAAATGACCGGGACTTCGTGGTCAAGTAGAACGCTGCCAAGCGGTGCTGACACTGTGATTGACATTGCCACGTTGACATTCGAGATGCCCATCTTTATCAACCCACCAGTCAAAGTGCGTCGCATGAACATCATCCAAACTATTCTCACCCAGTTGCACACACTGGACTTGGAAGATTTTGAAACGTGGACGGTGGACAGTGTAACTGGTCCTGAGAGCAGCTATGTTATCACCACACTAGAAGATTACTGGATCCGTTATGAGAACGGAGTTGCTACACTAATCGACAATCGCAACAATAATCCATCGCCTGAATGGCAGCGTGACGTGTTCAGTGCTTATGGTGAAATCCGCCCAGGTATCAGTCAGATTCGTTTGCGACAAGGCGGAGACGTAACAGACCCAGAAAACGACATAATCGGAACCATTGACTATGATCCAGGTGACCCGCAAAACCTATTGGTCACAATTGATACCGATACATTGCCTACTGACACACAAAGTCCAGTTGACGCCATCGTCAATCCTCAAGTAAACTATCCAGGTGATGGCACATTGCCACCAGCAGCGGCTGGCGTTCGTTATCTAGTGTTGGATCAAGTCCCAGATGGTGGCGGATGGGGTTCAATCACAGCTAGCGAAAACGACATCATCCAGTATAACGGATCTGCTTGGGTTGTAAGTTTTGATGCAAGTGCTAACACTGGTCCTGATTATGTGACCAACACTGCTTCGGGCGCACAGTTCGAATGGACTGGTGAGTTCTGGCAGAACAGCTCAGAAGGGACTTACCGTGAGGGCTGGTGGAGACTGTATATATGACGTTTAGAGCCAGCGGATGCATTTTGCTCAGCATGGATACCCAGAGAATTCTACTACAACTAAGAAGCCCTGATCGCAAAAACAAAAGCTATTGGGGATTCTGGGGTGGCGGAGTTCATCCTGGAGAAACCCCAATCAAGACTATTGAACGAGAACTGGTCGAAGAGATTGGGTTCCTGCCAGACATCGTCAAATTTTACCCATTGCACAAGATGGTCAGCAACGACGAGTCGTTTGAATATGACACGTTCCTAGCAACAGTCCCGTCTGAGTTTGTTCCTGTTGTTAACGATGAAAGCGAAGGATACGCCTGGGTGAAATACGATCGTTATCCAGTCCCATTACACCCAGGAGCAAAGCTTGTTCTTGAGAATCCTAGGATTGCGAGCAAGATCAAAACGATCATCACAACACTAGATCATTTTTCTTGAATGACAATCTCGCCATTGTAGAATGTCGCAGTGGCAGCACTGGCAACATGGCAGTGCAACATGCAGGTTCCGTTGTATAGACGAACACCCGGGTCACTGAGTCTCCGTGTGAATTGAACGTTGACAAGCGACGTTCCAATATTTGCTAGGTCACGTGCGATCAGAAGTGACAGCGCGCCTGCACCATATGAAGTGCCTAGGGTGATGCTTTGTATTGATCTTACACCAGTATCACCAGCCTGCAAGTTGAACCATACTATTGTGCCAATAACTGGCGTTGCCGGGACCTGAGATCCGATGATTGCGCTTAGTGTAGCAGTCCGTCCGCTTGTGCCAGCTGAGTTTGTATAGCTCACGGTAGTGTTTGAAATAACGGCAGCGTTGGTGTTGGCAGTGGTGGTCAGCAATCCGATCATACAGCCTTCGCCGTTAGTTGTCCCGTTAACATCACGTGCCGGAAGGGTAACACTGTTGATAGTTTGTGCAGTGGTAGTGGTTACAACAATACCTGAATTGACCCATAGCACATCAAAGAACAAGTGCGAATGGTTTACGCTTGATCCCATTGTTACTTCAGTAAGGTAATTTGCTCCCAATGACGCATTTCTTATAGGCATACAGCCCGCGTCTGTTGCGGTAGTCCCATCCGTAGTTCTACCAGCAAGCCCTGGAGTTCCTGGTGCCCAAGGTCCCGGAAAGCCAGCATCTTTAGAAGTGCAATACCAATATCCAGTAGCATCAGGCGCCGTGCCAGTTTTCATAAACACAACCGGATAACCATCATAGGCTCCTTTACCTGCAGGTGGATATTCCGCTCCGTTGTAGTCACGGTGAGCCCACCTGCCTTCTTCGTTGAAGATCATGTTTTCATTTGGAAGTAGAGTAAATGACATTAGCTCAGTCGTGGTCGTGCCATCAAAATGTTCAACTGTTACTACGCAAGATTGTGTTGCGTGATCGTTTGTAATATTCAAATGCTTGACGTTGCGTTGAACACTTGCGCCTGGTGAAGGCACGACTGTCGTCGTGGTTGCAGTAGTGATAGCAGCGGTATTTTGCCTGCCAGGTGTTACGGCAGTGCCGTTAAAATCTACCCATGATGCATGGACTTCGATCTGCGCCGCACTACCTGTTACGATTTGAATCAAGTCACTTGTTGACGTTAAATTTAGCATGTTATATCATCCACGAAATAATTGGGCTGGCACCAGCCCCAGCACCAGCAGAGCCAGTGAATCCGGAGGCGCCTTGCGAGCCTGTAAAGCCCGTGCCTTGACTTCCAGTGAAGCCTTGAATACCCTGTGTTCCTTGTGAACCAGTGAAGCCTTGAATACCCTGTGTTCCCTGTGAACCAGTAAATCCCTGGATGCCTTGACTTCCAGTAAAGCCAACAGAGCCAGTAAAACCGATAGGACCTTGCGATCCAGTAAAACCGATAGGACCTTGTGAACCAGTGAACCCAGCAGAACCAGTAAATCCCTGGATGCCTTGACTTCCAGTAAAGCCAACAGAGCCAGTAA